>ERZ1066120.44-NODE-44-length-121513-cov-15.250210_pt1 | contig 121513 bp, 117 predicted proteins | sample MGYA00382767_ERZ1066120 | MGnify/ENA primary metagenome ERZ1066120 (study PRJEB33369, sample SAMEA5778350) | biofilm metagenome | biome: Industrial cooling water; feature: Water cooling tower basin; material: Biofilm | place: United Arab Emirates | collected... | reverse complement strand
TCCAGATTTAACAGAGAGGTGCGAGGGATAATCCCCTCCATCGACTCTACCATAATCACCTTTCATGGAGGATTATACAGAATTTTGCCGTATACGATTTCACAAACTATTAAAAATCGCTATATTACCTCTGTTAGCAGCATTGTCCTCATAATTGTATCTGTATGCTTTGCGATTGAGGCGCGATCGCCCTCTCCTCCAGTTTCAAACCATAACGCGATCGCCCTAACTTTTCTTATTATCTATTTTCTATCAGCCATCTCTGTCGTTCGGATATTCGCTCATCACTATTTAGTTGCAGTAACTTAACTGTTGTTCGTCCTTCTGAAGTTAATCCGACAATCTTAAAATCCTCAATAATGAAATGTTCCATCCAACTTTGTTGGCGCGGATTGAATAGAAAACTGAAATTTTCTGTTTGTGGATCGAAAGAGCCGAGATCGCTACCTTTATGACGATTACATCGCCAACAGGTATAAGCTAAATTTTCAGCTTCGGTTACACCACCATGCTTTTCTGCAATTACGTGGTCAACTTCATGAGGAAAAAAGGCTAAGCCCGCAGAAAGCAAACAATATTCGCAGCTAAAATTTGCTCGTTCTTCAACTAGGCGGCGCAATGCTACTGGAATATAAGTTACGCTCACGGTCTAGATTTTAGATATGGTAAATTCCCAGCTTTAATAGTTACAATTAAATGCTCGATGCGCTCGTATTCATTCAGTTCTTTACGCTCTATATCTGTAATTTCCCCTGCTTTATTGCGTTGTAGCAAAGTCTGCAAGCGTTCCAACATTTCGGGTGTAGGGCTAAAGGCAGCAATCTGTTCTGGTGTAGGATTACTGGCAAGAAAATCGAGAATGTAATGATAGATATAAGCTGGTAGGGGTGGCTGATGAAGACTAAGAGCAAGTAATTCTGGAAGGCGATCGCCTACACTAGCTAATTGCTCAGAGAGTTCTTCCGGTATTTCAATAGTAATTTTCGGCATATTGCCTCTATGAGCAGTATTGTTCTCATAATTGTACCCGTATGCTTTGCGATTGAGGCGCGATCGCCCTTTATCCTTCACACTGGCTCACCAAAGGGAATCAAGGTAAATGCCATGTCACTTTTTCGGTAGACGGTGATACTTGAGCTTGCAACAATATCCAGTATGGAATTGAGTTGCGTACCCGTGCAAATGACTTTAGAACTCTTGCCATCGCGCGCTGAAATGGAACAAGCGGCTTGCAATAAAGATGCTAGCTATGACGGCGTGTTTTTTGTAGCTGTCCGCACGACAGGAATTTTCTGTCGCCCTTCTTGTCCTGCCCGTGCGAAACTGGAAAACGTGGAATTCTTTCCCACAATTCGAGATGCCGTGCTTGCAGGTTATCGTCCTTGTAAACGATGTCATCCGCTTTTAGTGTACGGAGCATTACCAGATTGGGTTACGGCATTGATACAGCGCGTAGAAACCTCACCAGATATGAAAATTACAGCCGCAGACCTTCGAGAACTGGGGACAACTCCCGAACGAGTCCGACGCTGGTTTCGAGAGCATTACGGCATGACTTTTGTAGAATGGTGTCGCGGACGAAGATTAGCGAATGCTTTGACTCAAATCCAAGCAGGAGCAACGCTAGATGATGTTGTTTTTGCCAATCAATACGAATCCCATAGTGGGTTTAGAGAAGCTTTCAGTAAAGTTTTTGGTGTCCCTCCAGGACAAAGCCAAACTAGTGACTTTGTAGCAACGCAAATACTAGAAACACCTTTAGGAGCATTGTTAGTAGGTGCAGTTAGTCAGGGGATATGCGCGATCGCTTATACAGATAAGCAAATGCTCGAACATAACTATGCCACAATTCGCAAGCATTTTGATTATCCAATTCTACCTGTGACGAATCATCATATCGAGCATTTGCGAGATGAATTTTTGCGTTATTTTGCAGGCGAGCTAACTGAGTTTACAGTTCCTTTGGTTCCTAAAGGGACTGCATTTCAAGAAAAAGTTTGGTCTGAGTTACAACGCATTCCTTATGGGGAAACAATCTCTTATGATGAACTGGCTCGGCGCATTGGTCAACCAACAGCAATTCGTGCCGTAGCTAGAGCAAATGGGATGAATCGAATTGATATTTTGATTCCATGCCATCGCGTAATTGGTAAAGACGGACAGTTAACTGGATACAACGGTGGAATTTGGCGCAAACGGTTGCTGTTGGAACTAGAACGCACTGGAAAATTGCCCAGCAACGAAACAATCGAGTAATTCAAAAAATGAAACCAATCGATCTAGCGCGTTTGTTTTTACTCGCGGCGCTTTGGGGCGGCTCGTATTTATTTATCCGCATTGCGGCTCCTGTTTTAGGAGTCTTTTTCACCATTAGTTTACGGATTATTTTAGCAGCATTTGCATTAGGTTTATCTGGCGCGATCGCCTCCCGCTCCAAACTCAAAAGCTGTTGGCAGTCTTATCTTTTGTTAGGTTTATTTAATAATGTCATTCCTTTTTTGTTGATTGCGATCGCTGTTGTCAATCTCAATGCATCGATCGCAGCAATTTTAAATGCAACAACTCCTTTATTTACAGCGATCGTAGCGGCTATTTGGCTGAAAGAATCATTAGATAAACGCAAAATTATCGGGTTATTGTTGGGAATTATTGGAGTTGCTATTTTGGTTGGATGGAGTCCCTTACCGCTATCAACTCCAGTCATTTTTGGCGGAGTATCAGCTATAATTGCAGCACTTTCCTATGGCATTGCTGCTGTCTATGCTCGGCGTAGGTTTATGCACGACCGAGCAACTGAAACAGCATTCGGACAATTAACTGGTTCGAGCCTTTTGCTAATTCCTGTTGCTTTTACGACTATTCCCAAAACTATTCCCTCTGTCGAAATTGGACTTGCAGTTATCGTACTGGCGATCGCCTGTACTGCTTTTGCCTATTTACTTTACTTTCAACTGATTTCTAACATTGGTGCGACTGGGGCAGCAACGGTTACTTTTTTGATTCCTGTTTTTAGTCTGTTATTTGGCAATATTCTACTTGGCGAACCTGTAAATTCTGGCTTAATTTTTGGACTCATAGCAATTTTACTCAGCGTTTGGCTAGTCATTAATCCAAAAAAATAGAAATAATTGCGATCGCATCTCAGCCTTCACACTGGTTAATTTGTCAAAATTGATATAGGAGATATTATTTATGACTCAGGTTAAATGCAGCGATCGCAACAAATTACTCGAGATTTAGTTCTGATTGGTGGCGGTCACAGCCATGCTATTGTCCTGAGAATGCTAGGCATGAAACCGATACCAGGCATTCGAGTCACGCTAATTACAGAAGCATCTGATACTCCCTATTCGGGAATGTTACCTGGTCACGTTGCCGGATTCTACACTCATGAAGAATGCCATATCGATCTACGGCGTTTAGCGCAATTTGCTCAAGCGCAATTTTATCGCGATCGCGTTGTCGGATTAGATTTAGTCAATAAAAAAGTGCTTTGTGCTAACCGTCCGCCTGTAGCCTACGACATTCTCTCAATTGATATTGGCAGCACTCCGGCTCAAATTTCTGTACCTGGTGCAGCAGAGTATGCAATTCCAGCTAAACCAGTGGCGCAGTTCCTCAAGCGTTGGTATGACCTTTGTAGAGACGTTACGTGTAGAGACGTTACATGTAACGTCTCTACATTGCGTTTGGGAATTGTCGGTGGTGGCGCTGGCGGAGTAGAGTTAGCAATGGCAATGCAGGGTCATTTGTCCCGTATCAAGGGGGATCGCAATTTAGAAATTCATCTATTTCAACGCGATGCTGAATTAATGCCAAATTACAATTTTTGGGTACGGCAACGCTGCCAAGAGATTTTAATTCACAAAGGAATTCAACTACACCTACAAGAAACCGTCTGTGAAATTCAACCACCCACTCCCCACTCCCCACTCCCCATTCCCCACTCCATCAAATGCGAATCTGGCTTGCAGGTAGAATGCGATCGCATTTTTTGGGTAACGCAAGCTTCTGCACCCAATTGGTTGCAAGCCGCAGGACTCACTACCGACGATCGCGGTTTTATTCTCGTCAACGATGCACTACAATCGATTTCCCACCCAGATGTATTTGCGGCAGGTGATATTGCCACAATGGTTAATTATTCTCGCCCTAAAGCTGGAGTCTTTGCCGTGCGTCAAGGCAAACCTTTATTTAATAACCTGCGACGGGCAATGTTAGGAAAACCATTGCAACCTTACAAACCGCAGAAACAATATTTAAGTTTAATCGGTACGGGAGACGGCAAAGCGATCGCGGCTTGGGGTAAGTTGGGCTTTGGTGCTACTAGCTGGTTGTGGCGCTGGAAAGATGCGATCGATCGCAAATTTATGGAACGGTTTAGTAATTTACCCCCAATGGGGGAGAAAAATCAAAAAATAGTAGACAGGAGACAGGAGACAGGAGACAGAAGTAAAAACACTACTCCCCATGCCCCTAATCCCCACTTCGTGGGGACCCCGAGTTCCCCACTCCCCACTCCCTCAATCATGCCTTGCGCTGGCTGCGGTTCCAAGGTAAGCAGTACAGTTTTAGAAAGGGTACTTAGCCGGATTAAACAAGATAATTTTAATTGGTGCGATCGCCAAGATATTATCATTGGGCTAGATACTCCCGACGATGCAGCAGTGGTGGAAGTACCAACGGGCTTATGGATGGTACACAGCATAGATCATTTCCGCAGCCTTATTAACGACCCTTATATTTTTGGGCAAATTAGCGCCAACCATTGTCTCAGCGATATTTTTGCGATGGGTGCGACACCTCAAAGCGCCCTGGCGATCGCTACTATTCCCTATGCTTTAGAATTCAAAGTAGAAGAAACTCTTTATCAGTTATTATCTGGCGCGATCGAAGTTCTATCTGACGCACAAACATCTTTGGTAGGCGGACACACTACAGAAGGGACTGAATTAGAATTTGGATTATCCTGTAATGGTTTGGTTCATCCTGACAAACTGCTGCGTAAAGGTGGAATGCAACCAGGGCAAGTACTAATTTTAACCAAAGCCCTCGGTACGGGAACTCTATTTGCTGCTAATATGCGGCGGGAAGCTCAAGGAGATTGGATCGATCGCGCCGTAACCTCAATGTTGCAATCGAATCAAGCCGCCGCTACTTGTTTAATGGCACATGGAGCCACTGCTTGTACTGATATCACGGGTTTCGGACTCGCCGGACACTTATACGAAATGGTGCGGGCTTCCCAAGTAGCTGTAAATTTAGAGTTAGAAGCAATTCCTGCTTTAGAAGGTGCGATCGCCACATTACAAAAAGGGATCTTCAGTTCGCTGCAACCGGAAAATCTCCGGATCGCCCCTTATATTTCTGATTCAGAATCGGTTAGCCAATCTGCCCAGTATTCTCTCTTATTCGATCCGCAGACATCAGGCGGTTTATTAGCATCAATTCCAGTCGAGCAAGCTAGCCAATGTTTAGATCGCCTACATAACTTAGGGTACGCACAAAGTTGCGTTATTGGCAAGGTAGTAGATTTAGAGGAGAGCGATCGCCTACCCATAAATTTATTTAATTTGTAGGGTGCGTTACGTAACGCACCCTACAGAGGTTATACACGCGCGGCTGGATATTACATCATACCCATGCCACCCATGCCACCCATGCCGCCCATGCCGCCCATGCCGCCCATGCCGCCCATATCGGGAGCAGCAGCTTTCTTCTCAGGCTTTTCAACTACCAAGGCTTCAGTAGTTAACACCATACCAGCAATAGAACCAGCATTTTGTAATGCCGAACGTACAACCTTAGCTGGGTCGAGAATGCCAGCAGCAATCAAGTCTTCAAATTCGCCAGTTGCCGCATTGTAGCCGATGTTAAAATCGGTTTCTCTTACTCTTTCAACGACTACAGAACCTTCAACCCCTGCATTATCTGCCATTTGGCGTAAGGGAGCTTCTAACGCTCTAGAAACAATTTCAGCCGCTACCTTTTCTTCGTCTTGCAAGCTAGCTTTGAATTCGTTTACCTTCTTAGCCAAGTGGATTAAAGTCGTACCGCCGCCAGGGACGATACCTTCTTCCACTGCGGCTTTAGTGGCGTTAAGCGCGTCTTCGATGCGTAATTTGCGGTCTTTGAGTTCGGTTTCGGTTGCTGCACCAACTTTAATCACTGCAACGCCACCAGCAAGCTTAGCGATTCGCTCTTGCAGTTTTTCTTTGTCGTAATCAGAGTCGGTTTCTGCCAATTGCTGGCGAATTTGAGCGATGCGCTTGTCCACATCAGCTCTATTCTCGCCTTCTGCCACGATTGTAGTGGATTCTTTGTCAATGATGACTTTACGAGCCACACCCATCATCTCCAAAGAAGCGGTATCTAAGCTCAAGCCGATTTCTTCCGAAATCAGCTGACCGCCAGTGAGTACGGCAATATCGCGCAGCATTTCTTTGCGGCGATCGCCAAATCCTGGGGCTTTGATCGCGCAGACGCTCAACACGCCACGGGCTTTATTGACAACCAACGTTGCTAAAGCTTCCCCGTCTACGTCTTCAGCAATAATAATCAAAGGTTGTCCAGCGCGGGCAACTTTTTCCAAAATCGAAATTAAATCTTGGATCGTGCTGATTTTTTTATCTGTAATCAACAGACGAGGATTTTCAAACTCTGCTACCATCCGCTCGTTATCGGTGATGAAGTAGGGAGAGATATAGCCCCGATCCAACTGCATCCCTTCTACCACCTCTAAATCGGTAGTCAGAGACTTAGATTCTTCAACGGTAATTACACCATCTTTGGTAACTCGTGCCATTGCCTCGGCGATCATCGCGCCGACTTCTTCATCATTTCCAGCCGAGACAGTCGCCACAGAGGCGATCGCATTCCCTTCTACTGGTTTGGCAACAGCAGCAATTTCTGCTACTAACTTGTTAATGGTCTTCTCAATCCCGTGACGCAATGCCACTGGATTAGCACCCGCTGCTACGTTCTTCAACCCCTCGCGAATCATTGCCTGAGCGAGGACTGTTGCCGTAGTCGTACCGTCTCCAGCTACATCTTTGGTTTTCGATGCCACTTCTTGAATCAAACGCGCTCCAGTATTTTCTAGAGCGTCTTCCAATTCAATTTCTTTGGCTACGGTAATCCCGTCATTGACAATTTGCGGCGCACCGTATTTTTTCTCTAGCAGGACGTTACGCCCTTTTGGACCTAGGGTAATTTTCACGGCATCGGCAAGGGCATTCACACCTCGTTCTAATGCCCGCCGCGATTCATCATCAAACGCAACGATTTTTGACATACGCTTCGTTTCCTCAAGCTTCCATTAGTCAATTTAGCACTCTCTTGAGTTGAGTGCTAACTAAGTGAGTCGATTCGTAGTGAGTAGTGAGTAGTGAGTAATTAGTCACCCATCGCTAGTCACTGGTAACAGGTCACTGGTCACTGGTTTAAGCCATTACCATCCCACCATCGACGTTAAAGACCTGTCCTGTAATGTATCCAGCGGCGGGATCGGCAGCCAGAAAGCGGATCGTGCCTGCAACTTCTTCGGGTTTGCCGTAGCGACTCAGGGGAATAAATTTAAGAATGTCTTCAGATTGGAGGTCGCTGGTCATATCTGTGGTGATGAAACCAGGCGCAACAGCATTGACTATAATGCCACGGGAGGCGAGTTCTTTAGCAACGGTTTTGGTAAATCCGATCACTCCAGCTTTTGCCGCACTGTAGTTAGCTTGACCAGGATTGCCCATTTGTCCGGCTACAGAGGCAATATTAATAATGCGTCCGCTGCGTTGTTTGAGCATAATTTTGCTCACAGCTTTGGTACAGAGGAACACGCCTGTAAGATTGAGATCGATCACTGCCTGCCAGTCTTCCGGTTTCATCCGCAATAACAGAGTATCGCGGGTAATACCAGCATTATTTACAAGAATATCAATTCGCTTCCATTTGTCTACGACAGCATTAACCAGAGTATCTACCTGAGCCACATCTGAGACATCGGCTGGAATTGCGATCGCGCTACCCCCCGCCGCCTCAATTTCTTCTACAACTGCTTTGGCGGCGGAACTAGAACTTGCGTAGTTAACAACGACGTTCGCCCCTTCTGCGGCTAAACTCAAAGCAGTTGCCCGCCCAATTCCCCGCGAAGCCCCCGTAACAATCGCTACTTGTTGGCGTAACCGTTGTAAATCCTCTGGCAATACTTCCATAAACAATGACTCTTAATATACTGAGCGATCGCATTTAAACAACCGCGTAACCATCTTATCAACAGTTATCAGTTATCAGTTATCAGTTATCAGTGAAGACAGGAGACAGGAGCCAGAAGTCAGAAGTCAGAAGAATTTAATCTCCTCTGCACACCTGCACACCAGCTCCCCACTCCCCACTCCCCACTCCCCACTCCCCACTCCCCACTCCCCACTCCCCACTACTCACTACTCACTAATTAAGATATAACAGTAAAAAACTTAGTTAAAACTCATGGCGACTAAACAGCAGTTCAATAATTTTGCTGAAATGATCTCTGGCTCTGATGTGCCTGTATTGGTGGATTTTTATGCTGCCTGGTGCGGTCCTTGTCAGATGATGGCTCCGATTTTGGAACAGGTTAACGATCGCCTCAAATCCCAAATCCGCATCATCAAGATTGATACTGATAAATACCCACAACTCGCCAGCCAATATCAAATTCATGCTTTGCCAACATTGGTACTATTTAAGCAGGGTCAGCCAGTCGAGCGGATTGAGGGTGTAGTACAAGCACCCAATTTAATCGAACATTTACAAACCTTAATTTAGTCAACTTTAGTAAAAAAACCCGCAACTGCGGGTTTGTTAATGCTTTTTCCCTCGATTGACAGATGTTGTCTCAGCAGCTATAACAACAAAGAATCATCAGTGGTTGCCGCTGAAAAACTTTCAGGCGATCGCTCTGCCAGCCAAACCATTTTTTCTTTATCTTTTTTCACTTTAATTAATAATTCTAGATAAGCAATTGGTACGACAATCGGCCACAAAACGGTAATTATAGCTAAAAATATTCTCAGTAGAAGTAATTGAGATCGCTGGCGAATGTGTCGCTGCACGATCTCAGCCCACTGAGTAAATAGGCAAGCTGCGATCGTCAGATAAAAAGTTGCTCCAGCAAGAACAATCGTTTGTGACATCATTTTCTGAAAAAGGTTGACTGTAAGTGTAAATAGGTTTGTTGTAAAAAAAATGCAGCTATTTCAAGCAAACATCACGATCTTCAAGGAGATCGCTAACGCTTTTCGATTCATGCGACTGTGTAACACAAGCACGCTGTAACGCTTTGATTCCGAAAGCCTTAACTAATAAATATCGATCGGTAACATCTAGGTGCTAGCAACTAGCCGTGCGATCGCCAAGACTCTGATAGTAGATACACTCGTGCAAATAGCCATTCCAGCTAGTGCTATGAAGACTTGCACACCCTCACCCGCGCTCCAAGATAGTTTTTTATCTTTATCTATGTATTATTTCACACTTTGTATTTGCGGACAATACAGAGATGCTTGTTAGAGAAAATAAACTTCATAGTTGATATATTTAATACTACGTTAATACTAAAGATAGAAGACAAATTATAAAGATTTTCTTAGACATCACGTTAAATTGAGCAACATGAACAGACTGACAGCAACGCTGCTCGTTTCTTGTCCAGATCGGCAAGGGTTAGTAGCAAAAATTGCCAACTTTATCTATGCCAATGGCGGTAACATCATCCATGCCGATCAACATACAGATTTTGCCGCTGGTTTATTTTTAACTCGTATTGAGTGGCAATTAGAGGGATTTCATCTACCCCGAGAGGTAATTGCGCCTGCATTTGCAGCGATCGCCCAACCTTTAGAGGCTCAATGGCGACTGCATTTTTCTAACACCATCCCCCGCATCGCAATTTGGGTGAGTCGGCAAGAACATTGCTTATTCGACTTAATTCTCCGGCAACAGGCAAAAGAGTTTGCCGCAGAAATTCCGCTGATTATCAGCAACCATCCCGATCTAGAATGGGTAGCAAAACAGTTTGGTATAGATTACTATTATATTCCTGTTAGTAAAGATGATAAAGCTGCTCAAGAGGCAAAACAGCTAGAACTTTTACGCCAATACGACATCGATCTCGTTGTCTTGGCGAAATACATGCAAATTCTCAGTCCCGAATTTATTGCCGAATTTTCCCAAGTTATCAATATCCATCACTCGTTTCTGCCTGCTTTTGTCGGTGCAAATCCCTATCAGAAAGCTTACGAGCGTGGAGTTAAAATTATCGGTGCTACTGCTCATTACGTGACATCAGAACTCGATGCTGGACCAATTATCGAGCAAGATGTAGTCAGAATCAGCCACCGAGATGAGGTTGGCGATTTGATCCGCAAAGGTAAAGATTTAGAAAGAATTGTCTTAGCTAGAGCCGTGCGATCGCATCTGCAACACCGCGTCTTAATTTATGGTAACAAGACAGTCGTGTTTGAGTAGTGTCGCAGGATGAAAGAGTGGAGCAATAGAAGCAAGCGATTGAGACACAATTACAGTAATTTTACTGAGTACAATCGCGAAACCTCAAATCTACAATCTACTCAGTTCTTAAGATTGTTCTAATATTCTACTCACCTCTTCCAAGGAAAGTTCTATGTCAGCCCTAGAAAAATTCTTCACCTTCAGTTTAATCTCTACTTTTGCTGTAGCTTTTCTAGCAACATGGTGGCGCTACGTTCCTGGCATAGTTGCTTATTATCGCAAAGCTATGACTAAATACAGACAACCTGGGATAACAGTCAACAGCTAAGCCTTAACTGCTAACAAATATGACTCAATGAACTCGTTTTGTTTAATTTGCGTTTTTTACTGTTAAACGCTCGGGTAATTGTTTCATCCGTATTTGTAATTGTAAGTCTAACTGACCCGATCGAACTGTCATTTCTCGAACTCTGAGTGCTATTCCTTCTAAATCGAAATAGGGTAATTCAATCCATTGTTTAATCTTCTGCATCAGTGCGACTGATATTGCAAAAGGTATACCCTGTCCGCGATCGCATTGAAAATTTTCAACGATAACTGGTTGCTTCTGGGTACGGGGGCGAAATGTAGCGTTAAAACCAATTTGCTGCGTTTCGCCTTTTTCATGCAACAGTATTTTACCAGTAAAGAGCATTTTGTTGTCTGCAAGTAACTGGAGATTCATTTGTTGCATTTCTAAAATGACTGTTTTCTCGTCTACATTCAATTTAATATTTCGCGCTTTTTTGAGTACGTATTCCGAATTAAAAGCGCGATTGAGATCTGATTCTGTAATAACAATTTTAGCAGTAGCATCTAATGGTTTATCTAATTCAATATGACCGGAGAAAATACTGAAAGTATCGAGATCGACATTGTTTGCACTTACCTCAATTTCTTGCAGGCGGATGTCTTTTAGCATCACCAAACCTTTGCCAGCAAGGTCGATGCTATCTGCTTGTCCCAAAATTAGTTTCAACAGATTTGTTTGAATATCTACATCAATTTCTTCTACTTCATCTACTTGGCTAGCTATTGTTGCTTCTATAGCCTTGCTAACTGCTTGTTCTTCTAAATTCGGCGCATCGTGCATGAGTTTACTCTATTTGTTTCCCTGCTACTGGTTAATTTAGACACTCCAATTAGAAAATGTATCTGTAGAAGGGAGTATAACTGAAGTCGCAAGTCGCTTTTTCCAAGTCGTAATTACGCACCAACAACACTCAACCAATTACCAATTACCAATTACCCATTACCAATTACCAAATTCTGAGATTGACGTTTAGCTTGAACAATCACTTGCATCCCATTTTCTGAGGGAACGATTGTGATTCCTCGTCGGACTGGGCGAACGGGACGAGAGTTTGCTAATTCTAATTCATATTGAGATAAAACTGTAGCGAGTACGAGTTTCATTTCGTATAAAGAAAATGCCGCACCAATGCAGCCTCGACTACCACCACCAAAAGGTAGATATTCAAAGGGCGAAAATTTTTGTTGTAGGAATCTTTCTGGTTGAAACTTTTCTGGTTGAGGATAGGTTTCTACTCGTCTATGGGCGAGATATATGCAGGGTACTACAATTGTTCCAGGATTAAATTTATCTCCGGCAATTTGCAGAGTATCTCTTACCATCCGAGGAGTACAAATTAAGGCGATGGGATGAACTCGGAGGGATTCCTGACAGACAGCGGTAAGATAGGGAAGTTGAGTAATTGCTTCTGGTTGTGCGTTTTTTTCCAAGTTACTCAGTTCTTGTTGCAAGCGATCGCCTACTTGTGGATGGGCATGGATCAGGTAAAATGTCCATGCTAGAGTTGCGGCTGTGGTTTCGTAGCCTAACAATAAAAGAGACATGAGTTGATCGCGTAATTCTGCATCACTCATTTGTTGTCCGTTTTCATCCCGCGCTGCCATCAACATTGATAGAATATCTGTGCGTGTCGGATCGTTTTCCCGTCGCCGTTGGGAGATTTCTGCATAGATTAATTTGTCTATTTGCTGTCTGCGTCTGATAAAGTTTCCCCAAGGACTCCACGCACCCAAATCTTTTTGTAATGGTGGAAAAAAGAATAAGCTGGAATACCAGGGAGTCGTCACGTCCTCTAGTAGAGAACTCAACTTAACTTTTAATTGTTCGTACCTTTCTCCAGGACTAATTCCAAATACCACTTGTAAAATAATTTGTAGGGTAATATCGGGGAGAAAATGGTTAATTGAAATAACTTTTCCGACTTGCCATTGTTGAGTTACTGCTTGAGTAATTTGACAAATAATCTGCCCGTAAGCCTTCATGCGATCGCCATGAAAAGGAGGTAACATTAATTGTCGTTGGCGTTGGTGACTTTTACCTTCTTGTAAAATTAAAGATTGCTCTCCCATTAAGGGTTGAAATACATGGGTTGCTTTCTTATAATCAAATTTTTCGGCAGGGATAGCAAAAATTTCTTTAAGTGCTTGGGGATGGCTGAAAAATACGACTGGTGGAGAATTTAAACCCAATACCCGTGTAGAAAATGGATCGCTATCCTTGCTGGCAGAATTTAAAAACTTGATTGGATCGGCGATTAATTGTAGTGTTTGTAGTAAGGCTGGAGTTTTGTTCGCTTGGATTGACTTCATCTCAAATTAATCAATAGTGCTGCTATCTAATTCGTATTTTATCTATACAGATGTAAAAACAAAATAATATTTTTATTTGATTTGAATTGTCATCTAGGGGTGGACTTATTAATATGGGCGGATTTATTCAACTGATTCGTGTTTCACACGGATGCAGGTCTAATTATTTTCTTACTGTATTTCATTTTTATCTGCGTTCATCCGCGATCGCACCTGCGTTTAAATTTATAAAACATCCAATTACAAAACAACTTAGACAAATCCAACTGATATACATAGACAGACCGTATACAACATAAGACAGAGATTAAATGTAAAATAATTAAAATTATCTAAAAAGTACAAATACTCAGATTAGAGAGGGTCTTCAGCATGACGGCATCGACCGAAGCGACAAAGATAGTAGCACCAGAATTTTGTCAAGGAATTCAGTATTTTGGCGAAACCTTACCAGGATTCGAGCAATATGGCAAACAAGCAGCGATCGCACCTGGTAAAACCGCTATTACCGATCCTAACGATCCGGCGGCTGTATTTCAAACCCTCCTCTATGCCGATGCCCTACGTTACCTCACAGTACAAGTTACGGGGAGTAAAGCTTCGGGACACCCAGGTGGATTTGCCTCTCAAGTGGAAGCTTACGCAGCCTTGGTAATGCTGGGATATAAAAATATCATCACCGAAGTCGGACATCACGCCCCAGGATTTTACAGTGCCATGTTCTTAGATCGGTCGCTAGAAGACATGGGCATCACCACTGTACAACAACTGCGCGATCGCTTCCGCGAACATCACGGTTTACTCGGACACCTCTCCGGCTTTATTCCTGGTATTCTCGCCCCCGCAGGTCCATTGGGACAAGGGCAACATTTCGCCATGTCAGCCGCCCGTCTCCATCCCGATAAGTTATTTCCCGTCACGATTGGCGATGGTGGATTAGGCGAACCCTACATCATGAGTAGCATGGCGCATTTCCACACAGCCTATCCAGGCGTGACAAATTTCTTACCCGTCTTGGTGTGGAATGGCTACAGTCAGGAACACCACAGTATGGTGTCTACCCAATCTAACGAACGGATGATGGCATACTGGCATGGAAACGGTTTTGAAGAAGTCGTGTTAGTCGATGCCAAAGACTTTGACGACAAAAATCAACCAGGCGATTATGTCGATAGTACAGCTTTTTCGTTCGAGCAGCGTCTAGCTTTTACTAAAGCCGTCTTGGTTGCAGCCGATGAAGCTGCCCGTTCTGCTTTAAGTGGAACGCTAACAGTATTAATTATTAAACAACTCAAAGGGGCAGGAGTCCACGCAAGGGGGGCGAAATCTCACAATTTGTATGCAATGCACACTCTCGATAACCCCGATATTGTTAGCGCCCTGAAAACCCGTGCCTTAAATCCTGCTGCATGGGAAATCGTGCGGACGAACTGCGAACGCGCTGCTGGTGGTTCGGCGAGTCGAGTAGCCGTAACCGAATCTGTATTACCGCTAGCAGAACTGGGGGAATTGCCTTTAGAAGAATATGCTGTGGGGGGAGATCCGAAAGTATCGACAACGGCGATGGGTAAATTGGTGGCGAAAGTGGGAGAATGCGATCGCAACTACATTGTTACCAATGCTGATGGTAATGAAGCTTCGGGAATTGCCAACATTAACCAAGCATTGAAAATTATCCATCCCACCGAAGATCCTGTATATAACCAAACCCCAAGCGGACAAGTTTACGAACCCTTGAGTGAAGATGCTTGTGCGGGTTTAGCGGCTGGTTCGGCGTTGATGGGTAGTCGAACCCTGTGGTGTTCTTATGAATCTTTCGCGATTAATGGTTTACCAATTTGGCAAACAGTAACGCAAGCGATGGCAGAATTGCGTCGCCCTACACCTTCTACTGTAACTCTATTTACTGCTGGGGCATTAGAACAAGGACGTAACGGATGGACGCACCAACGCCCCGAAATTGAAGCATATTTCGCCGCTATGATGCGGAATGGAAATGTATTTCCCCTATTTCCACCCGATGCAAATTCAATTCAAGTTTGTTACAATTGGGCGCTGACAACCAAGAATAAGGGTGTTGTCATTACTGCGAGTAAGTCACCGTTACCAATTCGCACGACATTTGAACAAAGTCGAAAAGCGATTCAAGATGGTGCGGTGGTACTGCAAGAAATTAAAGGTAGCAAGACGGTAGTATTTGCTGTAATTGGCGATATGGTTTTGATGCCAGTATTTGAAGGTGCGACTTATTTAGAAGCGCAAGAAATTGGCGTGAGAATCGTTTCCGTCGTCAATCCCCGTCGTTTATATCGTCCTAGCGATGTGGCTTGGGATTCCTGTTCTGAACCCGATGGGGAATTTTTAGATGATGCTGGGTTTGAGGCGTTATTTGGTGGCGATGCTTTAATTGGCGTAGCATCTGGTGCGAGTGGGATGTTGGAACCAATTATGTTGCGGAGTCATTGTAAGCGCGATACTTTTGCATGGAAGCGAGGAGAAACCACCGCAAGTCCCGCACAATTGATGGCATTAAATGGGATGACGGCTGAGAGTTTGGTCAAACGCGCTATGGAATTAGTGGGTTAAATTTAACAGCTAAAAAATTAGGTGGGCATTTGCCCACCAATTCATCAGTTAGATTGTGTTGTCAATATCTCCACGGGCAAACGCTTAAAAGCAAGACGTTCGTTTTCTACATCGACAAAAATTGTGTCGCCGTCGTTGAATTCGTTCCGTAGAATTGACTTAGCAATTTGCGTTTCTAATTCCCGCTGAATTGCCCGTTTTAACGGACGCGCACCAAATACGGGATCGTAACCTACCTCTGCTAAGAAATCTAAAGCAGCATCGGAGAGACGCAACGACATTTTGCGATCGCCCAGTCTCTTCTCCAATCGTTGAATTTGCAATTTGACAATCTGCCGCAGTTCTTGCAATTGTAGAGCGTGGAAGATAATAATCTCATCAATCCGGTTGAGAAATTCGGGACGGAAATTATTACGCATTGCTTCCATGACTCGGCGGCGCATCTCGTCATAACGCGAGTCATCCCCTGCAATATCTAAAATGTATTGCGAACCGATGTTACTGGTCATAATCACAATGGTATTTTTGAAATCCACCGTATGACCTTGCGCGTCAGTTACTCGCCCGTCATCTAAAATTTGCAGCATGACATTGAACACATCTGGGTGTGCTTTTTCGATTTCGTCGAATAGCACTACGGAGTAAGGACGACGGCGAATCGCTTCAGTCAGTTGTCCCCCTTCGTCATAACCTACGTAACCAGGAGGCGCACCAATTAAACGCGAGACGGCGTGTTTCTCCATGTACTCCGACATATCGATCCGTACCATCGCCTCTTCGGTGTCGAAGAGATAGGCGGCTAAAGCCTTAGCAAGTTCTGTCTTGCCTACACCCGTAGGACCGAGGAAAATAAAACTAGCAATCGGACGATTCGGATCGGCTAAACCAGCACGCGATCGCTGAATCGCATCAGCTACAGCTGTAACTGCTTCATTTTGTCCGATGACGCGATGGTGCAATTCATCTTCTAGATTGAGGAGTTTTTCTTTCTCCGTTTCCACCAGCTTGCTGATCGGAATACCCGTCCATTTAGAAATAACTTCAGCAATATCGGCTTCAGTTACTTCTTCCCGTAGTAGTGATTTGTCTGTTTTTTGCGCTTGGGTTAACTGATTTTCTGCGGCTTCCAATTGACGGTGTAAATCGGTTAATTTGCCATATTTTAATTCTGCGGCTTTGTTGAGATCGTAATCTCTTTCTGCTTGCTGGATTTCGACGTTGACGCGATCGATCTCTTCTTTGACAGACTGAATTTTATTAATAAAATCTTTTTCAGACTGCCATTGAGCGTTAAGCGCCCCTTGTTCTTCCTTAAGATCGGCAATTTCTTTTTCTAACCGTCCTAACCTTTCTCTAGAAGCCGGATCGCTTTCTTTTTCTAAAGATAAGCGTTCCATTTCTAATTGCAAAATCTTGCGATCGATCTCATCCAACTCTTCCGGCTTCGAGGTAATTTCCATTTTCAACCGCGCCGCCGCTTCGTCTACCAAGTCAATTGCTTTATCGGGTAAAAAGCGATCGCTAATATAGCGATTTGACAGAGTAGCCGCTGCAACCACCGCACCGTCAGAAATTCTGACCCCGTGGTGGACTTCATACCGTTCTTTCAAACCGCGCAAAATTGAAATCGTATCTTCGACGCTGGGTTGATCGACATAAACTTGTTGGAAACGCCGTTCTAACGCCGCATCTTTTTCAATATATTTGCGGTATTCATCTAGAGTTGTCGCCCCAATACAACGCAGTTCGCCCCGCGCTAGCATTGGTTTGAGCAAGTTTCCTGCATCCATCGCCCCTTGGGTAGCACCCGCACCCACGACGGTATGGATTTCGTCGATAAATAGGACGATATTACCTTTAGATTCGGTGACTTCTTTTAATACCGCTTTTAGGCGTTCTTCAAATTCACCCCGAAACTTCGCCCCTGCAATTAATGCTCCCATATCCAAGGCGATTAACTTGCGGTCTTTGAGCGACTGGGGTACGTCACCAGCTACAATACGCTGAGCCAGTCCTTCCGCGATCGCAGTTTTACCGACACCAGGTTCGCCAATCAGTACGGGGTTATTTTTGGTGCGGCGAGACAAAATTTGGATCGTGCGACGAATTTCATCATCTCGTCCGATGACAGGATCTAGCTTACCTTGACGGGCGGCTTCAGTTAAATCGCGCCCGTATTTTTCGAGTGCTTCGTATTTGCCTTCTGGATTTTGGTCGGTCACTTTCTGATTCCCACGCACTTGTTTAATCGTATTTTTTAGTTTGTTTTCGTCTAAACCAAACTCTTGAAATAAACCCCTACCGAAGCGATCGTCCTTAGCGTAGGCTAACAATAAATGCTCGATCGAGATGTATTCATCAGCAAATTCTCGACGATAAGCATCGGCTCTATCTAACAGAGTATCGAGACTGCGTCCGAGATAAACAGAGCTAACGCTACCAGAAATTTTAGGCTGACGCTGAATGAATTGCTCGGTGCGTTGGCGCAGCCTCTCTGAAAGAGACTCGCGTAATTTTGGGACGTTAACACCAGCTTTATTTAAAATACTACTTGCCAGCCCTTCTTGTTCCAACAGCGCCTTCATCAAGTGTTCGCTCTCAATTTGCTGCTGTGGCACGGCTTTAGCAATATCTGGGGTATGGGCGATCGCTTCCCAGGCTTTCTCGGTAAATTGATTGGGATTCGTTGGTTGCATCTGGCGCTGTCCCCTCCTCTAAATACTAACCGCTAGGGCTATTTCTCTTGACTCTTACTGCTCTACTATCGTCATTGTAGAAATACTGACAAGCCGCGCAAGATCGGTGTTTACGCAATCCATACTGGGTATTTCCGAATTGGTTCATATGAAGTGAGTCGATTCGTAGTGAGTAGTGGAGAAAGGGTATGGGGTGTAGTGAGAAATCGGTGGTTTAGCTGCCTCAGCTCCCTCAGCCCTCTTCCCTCGACTCCCGACTCCCCATTTGTTGTTCTCATTACAAATCTGGGAAGACTAAATACAGACTCCATAAGCCGATCCCCCAGATATGAGTTACTGCTTGAATCCAGACTGTCAGAACCCCCAAAACTTAGATGGGAGAAAGTATTGCCTCGTCTGTGGCTCCAAGTTGCTGCTCAAAGATCAATATCAAGCAATTAAGCCAATTGGTAATGGTGGCTTCGGACGCACCTTTTTAGCAGAAGATGCTAATCGTCTGAATGCGCTTTGCGTGATCAAGCAATTTTTCCCCCTGCCTCACATTCAAGGCAATATTGAGGCAATGGCAAAGGCTACTCTATTATTCAAGCAAGAAGCCAGACAGCTACTAGAACTGGGAGAGAAGCATCCTCAAATTCCGACTTTATTCGGTTATTTTGAACAAGAACAACGCCTGTACTTGGTACAACAGCATATTGACGGGCAAGATTTAGAAAAAGAATTAGAACAGCAAGGACCGTTTAATGAGGAACAAGTACGGGCACTGATGAATGGTTTGCTGCCCGTGCTGCAATTTATCCACGATCATCAGGTGATTCACCGAGATATCAAACCGACGAATATTTTGCGTCATAAAGTTGATAACAAATTTGTTTTAATCGATTTTGGCGTGGCAAAACAACTCGCTGGGACGAGTATTTCTGCCGCTAGTACCAAACCTGGAACAGAAGGTTATGCTCCCATCGAACAACTACGCGGTGGTAGGGCATTTCCCGCCAGCGACATTTACAGCTTGGGTGTCACCTGCATTCGCTTGATGACAAATGCAGAACTGGACGAAATCTACAATCCCTTAGAAGGAAACTGGATGTGGAGACCCTATCTTCAGCAGAAGGGCATTGATGTGTCAGATCGGTTGAGTGACATTCTCGACAAAATGATGCAAGAGTACGTCCAGCGCCGCTATCAATCAGCAGAGGAGGTGCTGAAAGACCTCAGCGCCCAACCAGTTGCTGTAGCAACAACAGCATCAGTCGCACCGCCGCCACCACCACCGCCACCACCACCACCGCCACCACCACCACCGCCACCACCGCTAGTAGAAATTAAAACGTGGCAGTGCGTGCATACCCTGACGGGACACTCAGGGCAGATTAGAGCCGTTGCCATCAGCCCAGACGGACAGTTAGTTGCGAGTGGCAGTGCAGACAAAACAATTAATCTATGGGAGTTAGATAGCGGTAGTTTGGTTTACTCCCTCAGAGACCATAGCAACTGGTTACGGGGATTGGCTTTTAGTCCTGATGGTAAAACTCTAGTCAGTTGTAGTGCCGATAAAACTGTCAAGATCTGGAATGTGAATAGTGGCAAACTAATTCAAACTTTAGCCGGACATGCGAATGGAGTCAGCGCAATCGCCACTAGTCCTGATGGTAAGGTAATCTTTAGCGGTAGCGATGATGGCACGGTGAAACTGTGGGATTTATATACGGGAAATCTCATGTACACCTTGACAGGACACTCCGGTTATGTATTGTCTGTTGCTAATAGTCCAGATGGTAAGGTGTTAGCGGGTGGCTGTGGCGAAGTGATTCGCTTGTGGGACTTATACAAAGAAAAATGGATTGGGGATTTGACAGGGCATACTGGTTGGGTGCGATCGATTGTCTTTAGTAAAGATGGCAGGGCGATCGCCACTGGTAGTGAAGACGGCACGATCAAGATGTGGCACGATGGTAAGTTGACTTATACGCTAGAAGGGCATACCAGCCGTGTCAGCGGGCTTGCCCTCAGTCCGCTCGGTAGGATAATTGTCAGCGGTAGTGGCGATAAAACGCTCAAAATCTGGCAAGCAGACAATGGTAAATTTGTCAAAACTATCGGCAGCCACGCCGATGCCATTTGGTCAATTGCTCTCAGTCCCGACGAAAAGGCGATCGTCTCTGGTAGTGCCGATAACACTGTAAAAATTTGGCAGTGTAATTAGACTAGTAGAGAAGCGACATGTTGCTTCTCTACTTTGCTGCCTCTATCCATGCCCAAAAAACAAAAATTTCCCTATCTCGTCGGTTCCAAGTGGACTTCCCAGCAGCAAATGTTCGGCTGGCGACATTTTCAAGTTGTCAATCGCAAAAATCAGGGTAAGTGGGTGTTTGCAGAAATGGTTGCCGCCTGCGATCCTGATGCCAGGTTTTGGCTCAATGCCAATTTGCTGAAAGACCGTTCTCAGTGGCAAGCTGGCTGGCAATCTCTACAAGAGATGGCGGAATTAGAAACTGCCGATCTGTAGTCCCTGTGAGCGTTTATTAATATTTTGCGATCGTACATGTATTTTCTTGGTGAACTTGCTGTTATAGATCTGCGTGGTGTGGGGGCGGATTTATTCATCTTTTGTGTTGAGGCATAAATATTTTTGGTGAATCCGCCCCTACGGTCATTGCAAATTTTTATACAATTCGTCTTGCTGCCAGGATAATGGATTATTCATAATATATTTTCTAATATTTTGCAATTCTACATCGTTCCGAATAATACGCTCGTAATAATTACGCTGCCATACAGGAACACCAGTTGTACGACGTAACTGATTAATCCGCGTAGCTGAACAAGTTTTAAATCCTTGAATAATTTCCGGTAAACCGCAGCATTTAGCAGATTTAGATTTCGCGCGATCGCCATGTACCGTAGGGGCGGGTTCACCAGCAATATTTGTATTCCCCGCACAAAGGCTTTCCAAACCCGCCCCCACACCGCGCGGATCTGCAACAGCGGGTTCACCCGAAATATTTGTTTCCACCGAAGGGCTTTCCAAACCCGCCCCCAAACCACGCGGATTTAACCGATCGCCAATTAATAGAATAATCCCATGTACGTGATTTGGCATGACAATAAAAGCATCTAGATGCAAGTAAGAATAACGTCTATTCAAATCAAACCAATTATATTGAACAACTTCTCCATATCGATTTAATTTCACATTGCCAGCTATAATTTCACTGAATAAATGTTTTTTCTGCCACGTACAGATAGTGATAAAGTATGCACCTCTCCGAGTGTAATCATAACCTTTGAGGCGAATTGAACGGCGATGATGTTTTTGCGGATCGTATTTCATAACACATTGGACGGGGATTTTTCGTGGGGTGGGGCGGGTTTAGTGGGGCGGGTTTAGAAATATCTTTTGTCGAGGTATAAAGATTTTTGGTGAACCCGCCCCTACAATCTAATCGAACGGCGTAAATTGATTGGCTTGGGTTAAAATGAAACTTCTATCCAGGAAATAAGCGAGAAATTAAATCAGACACCGATTCGTTTTGTGTTTTATTAGTTTGTTCGTAAGTTTTGGGATTGTTTGATTTTGGCTGGTGAGGACTTGATGTAGAAGTCTGAGTAGAAGAAATAAATTGAGCAGATATTAGTGCTTCGTAGGCTTCATTAATTTTCTTCAATTCCTCCTGTGCCTTTTCTTGCAGGCGGGAATTATTGGGAAAGCGATCGGGATGCCAAACCATAGCCAAGTCTCTATAAGTTTGCTTGACTTGCTCTAAAGATGCTCCAGGCTGAAGCCCAAGGATTTGGTAGCACTGATTAATATGATTCATAAGAGGATAGTACAGGTAGCTCTCTACTTAAGGTTTCCCAAAATTTGGACGTTGTGATTCGCTATACTCCAAAATGAGAGTAGAAGCATTCTTAGCCACTCGTTGGAATTCTGTTTATGACATCCTCCTATGCAACCTCCTCTGCTAAAGCCGAAATGAGCGAATTGCGGCGACTCAAAGGTATACTGCCACCAGAACTGCAAAGTTGGGTAACTGTCGAGGGAACGACCGAAGTTAACCCACCTCTGATTCGGAGTGAAGAAATTGGCAGCGATCAAGTAGAAATTCAAATCGACTTGATTAAATGGGATGCCTTGGCGATCGATCAGCGGAATTTGCTGTTTTGGCACGAAGTAGCGCGAATTCAAAATGACACCATTCCCAAAGATGGTTGGGAAATGGCAGCCTTAGCGATTGGTTTGGGAGGCGCGGTAGGCGAACTGTGGGTACAGGATGGTTTGTTATTGCTACTAGCGGTGGCGCTGTGCGGCGTGTCGGGATATCGGCTGTATCAGAAGAACAACGGGGAAAAGCAGATTAAAGAGGCGATCGAGGCAGACGAAAAGGCGATCGCCTTAGCAACTCGTTTCGGTTATACTCTGCCTAACGCCTATAAAAGTCTCGGTAGTGCTTTAAAAACTCTAATCGAGCAAGCACCTGGTAAGCGTCAAAAAGCGAAATATGAAGGACGCTTACAAGCACTCAAGCGCAGTGCTAACAAGGCAAAAGCCAAAACGAAAGCTGCACCAGAAGACATGATGTAATTGTTAGAGATGCGAAATGTTCGTATCTTTATAGCTGGTTCAACATTTTATGAGTTTGGGGAATGACGCGGACTCGCTTGAGTTCTCGTTTCATCGTGGTTTGCCAATTTAGCACTTGTGTTGGATCGGGTGCTTCTACTTGAATGCCTCCGAACTGCTGGGATGGTGTGAGTGGGGTGGCGGGTTGTAAAAAAACGGGAATTTCTGGATTAATGGCTGCAACTAGTTCAGTTGCTTTTGCTAAATCTTGGGCATCAGTTTGACTGGAGACGATCGCTTTAATAAATACTTCTACTCCTGCTTGGTGACAGGCTTGCAGAAATTCTGCGTGTTCGTTCCAGTAGTTTTCGCCACTGACGCTAGGTAGTTTGATATCCATGCCCACTGAGTCAAGGTAGGGTAAGATGAGTTGCAGTTGTTGCGGACGATGACCGCCTGTTTCGAGATAAATGGGTAGTTCAGTGGCACGACGTACTAGGGGTAAGAATTTTACTAAGAACGGGGCGTGTAATAGGGGTTCGCCTCCTGTCAGGCTGATGCTATCGTGTAAGCCTGGGAAATTTTGCCGTTCTACCCATGTTAGTAAGGTGTTGGGCGGTACGGGGTTGGGATGAGTTTCAAAGTCCCGCAGTCCAGGCGATCGCTCTACGCGGCAAATTGATGGTACGCTCCAGGTATGGGCGCTATCGCAAAAATGGCAGCGCAAATCGCATAACGCGAACCGAATGAAGATTTGGCGCGTGCCGACGTTTAATCCTTCGCCTTGGATGGCGGAGAAGATTTCGATGAGACGGGCGGTTGTCATGTGTAAGGGGGCGATCGCGTGGGTGCTATAGTTTAGATGAGGTCGCGCAAAGACGCAAAGGTACAAAGATAGATTTGCGTTCTCGCTCCTAATTAATGGGCTTCGCTACAATGAAATTGGGAATTGAGTCGAGATTGTCTCTTTTATTGTGCTAAATCTCAACCAAGCTTCGGAGTACACTACGGTAAATCGCGAACGAGTATTAACTTGGCTGGTAGAACACGTACCGCAGTCTCGCATCGACCATATTCTTAGGGTAGAGCAGATGGCGGTAGAGTTAGCCGAGCATCACTGCCAAAATGTGGAGAAGGCGGCGATGTCAGGATTGATGCACGATCTAGCTAAATATTTTAAGCCTGCTAAGTTGTTGGAAATGGCACGAACTGAGGGGTTAGAAATCGATTCCGTGATGGAGACGCATCCTCATTTATTGCACGCTGATGTCAGCGCCATCGTTGCTAGAGATACTTTTGGGGTGCAAGATGAAGAAGTGTTGCAGGCGATCGCCAATCATACCTTGGGCAGACCAGAGATGTCGGCGTTGAGCTGTATCGTATTTTTAGCCGATAGCATCGAGCCAGGTAGGGGAGATACTCCTGAATTAACTGCTTTACGACAGATGAGCTATCAAAATTTACATCAAGCTGTTTGGCGTACCTGCGATTATTCTTTAAAATTTTTACTAGAAACCCATTGTTTGATTCATCCACGCACGATCGCGACTCGAAATTGGTTTCTCAATTCGGTAAAAGGTAAGCGACAAGTCCCACATGTATCTGCATGAAGAGGTGGCTTCGCACTGATTCGTAAAATTTTGTAATTTTGTCTGAGGCTGTAAATTGGCAATTATTATGAGCGTAGTTGTCACCGTGTTTTAGAGAATTGATTTGTAAAATATAGATAACAAAAATGAGGTTTAATGTCTGAATATACCCAAGCAAATTCAAGTTCTCAGTCTCTATTTCTGTCTAGCAAAGTCAATAAGAGCGATGCTGACGACAGTAAAAACTTCGCTTTGGCAATTGCGGCAGCTGCGGCTGACCGCAAAGCAGATGATATTGTCTTGCTACACGTCGCTGATGTCACTTACCTAGCCGATTATTTCGCGATCGTCACAGGTTATTCTAGAGTGCAGGTAAGGGCGATCGCCGATGCAATTGAGGATAAAGCCGTTAAAGAGTGGCACAGAAAGCTACTGAGGACTGAAGGCAAGAATGAAGGGACTTGGGTGTTACAGGATTATGGCGATGTGTTAGTTCACATTATGATGCCCAGCGAACGAGAGTTTTATAATTTAGAAGCATTTTGGGGTCATGCCGAACGCATTCAGTTTCCAACCGCCAGCGGCGATGGGAGAGTATCAAAATGATCGAGTCATCTGTTTCTGTTTGTCCGGTTCCTGACGAACAACAGCCGCTCAACGAATACGAACAGCTAAAATCATCTGGTTTTTTTCGCACTGCCACCCTAGATCTACAGCAGTATGTCAGCAATCTGCTATGGCTGTGGTGTTGGTCTTGGGTAGTCGCAGGGCCGATTGCCGCTGCCAGTTTTGCACCCAATAAACATGCAGCTCAGTTCTTGCTTTGCGGTGCGATCGGTGCGAGTATGGGAGTAGTCTTAGCAGTTGCCCGTCTGTATCTCGGATGGTCTTACGTGCGCGATCGCCTGATGAATCAGACGATCTTTTACGAGGAAACGGGTTGGTATGACGGTCAAAACTGGACGAAACCGCTAGAAATTCTGACTCGCGATCGCCTAATTGTCAGCTATCAAATCAAGCCAATCCTCCAAAGACTGCGCCGTACATGCGCGTGGCTGGGGCTATTTCTCCTGTCTGGGGGCACAATCTGGTATTTTTTATAAATTGTCATTGGTCATTGGTCATTTGTATCAATACGCGACGAATGACAAACGACCAATGACAAATAACGAATTCAAAAGGTGATACATTCTAACCCATGACAAGGGGAAAAAGAACTCAAGCCGCAGAACTGGAAGTCCGGTTGCTGCGGGAAGGTATTGTTGAATCGATCCATCACGTCCAAGCAGTCGTGAGTGATGACCGAGGACGGGTGTTATCTGTAGCTGGTAATGCCGAAACAGCAACTTTCGTACGTTCTGCCCTCAAGCCATTTCAGGCTTTAGGCGTGACGACGACAGGCACTTTAGAACGCTACAACCTCACAGATCGAGATTTAGCGATTATTTGTAGCTCCCACAAAGGCGAGATCGTCCAAGTACGACAAGTTTTTAATATTCTTTGGCGAGCAGATATCGATCCCTCAGTATTGCAATGCCCTACGCCTACGGGCAAGCGCAGCCCCTTAGAATACAATTGTTCTGGCAAACATGCTGGAATGTTAGCTGTATGCCAGCAACGCCGTTGGGCGCTCAATAGCTACCTACAACGCAATCATCCCGTACAGCAATTAATTTTAGCTAAAGTAGCTGAAATGCTGCGGATGCCAGCCGAGGAATTTATCTGCGCTCACGATGATTGCGGTGCGCCTACCTATTTCATGCAATTGGGGCAAATGGCATCTCTATACGCCCAGCTTGCTTCTGGTAGCAGCTTGGATTTAGAAAGGATCGTCCGCGCCATGACTTATCACCCCACCTTGGTTGCAGGAGACGGAGAATTTGATACAGAAATTATGCGCTTGACGCAAGGGGAACTCGTGAGTAAGGCGGGTGCAGAAGGCGTGCAGTGTATCGGTAGAGTTGGCGAGGGTATGGGTTTGGCAATTAAGGCGATTGACGGCTCTAAACGCGCTAAACACGCCGTTGCCATTCATTTGCTCAAGCAAATGGGATGGATCAGTCCCTCAGCAGCAGAAACTCTAGCTGAAAGCTTTATGGAGTTTGGTAAATTCAAGCGTCTAGAGGTTTTGGGAGAATTGTCGCTGTTATAGTTGCCAATTACCAAACCTTATGGTTATACTAGAAAAGTTGACGCGGGATAGAGCAGCCTGGTAGCTCGTCGGGCTCAACAAGCAAGATTAATTAAGCGCTGAGCAGTTGGTCTTGTTATGGGCGGTACGTAAAGAAATTTACGTGCGTTTACCTGTCAAATTCGGGGAAGCCAATAGCGCGGTAATCCCGAACCAAGCTCTTGCAAAAGAGAAGGTGTAGAGACTGGAAGGCAGGCATCCTAACGTTGAGTCGAGGATGAAGGGACAGTCCAGACCACAAACTGATTAACTTAAGACTAGTTAATTCAGGCAGCGAAAGCTGTAGATGGTAAGCATAACCCGAAGGTCAGTGGTTCAAATCCACTTCCCGCCACCAAATTAAAAGATAAAACCCTGCACTATAAAACGTTGTAGGGTTTTGTTTTATGCTATCTGGAAACAGTACTTCAACAGTCAACGGTAAAAATTACTGCCCGATTTTCGACTGCTGCTTTTTGATTCAGATGCTCCATTTTTCTCAGTCCCCAGTTTTTATGGCGCTCATGGCTACGATCCAGAATTACCCCAAATGAGTGCAATTTTTTATGCTGCTGAACCAGAGATCGATGCTGGTAGAATTAAGCGAGTCCGCAATATTGATATTGCTCCAACTATTCTACGAATTTTGGGCGTACGGCCAGCGGCAACTGTGGAAGGCGATCCGGTGAATTTAAGTCGTGAGTGAAGATCCCTCAAACCTCGTTTGTCACCTTAACAAGGGGGCTTTTCAAAGGAGACAGGAGACAGAAGACAGAAGACAGGAGTACCCATGCACGCAACTAATGTCGGCGAGGACACCTCGCCGCCCGTTGCTTATAAATGCATGGGATTGAAATATTGACTTATGATGTCTCGTACTACCTGCAAGGGCATAATTCTTTGTATTAAAGTTAAGCTTTAAACCCTTTAGCTTAAGTTTGGATAACAGAAGACTCGCCCGATTACTAGCCAAACTGGTCTCCTGTCTCCTGTATAGCTGTCTTCTTTTCGGTAACAAAATTCCCCTAACCTCCCTCAAATATGGAGCTTATAACAAGATACTGTCAATCCTTTAAAAAAGGGGGCTAATTTTAAAGGCTTTACAAATTTGCTATATTTCCTAAAGCTTTGTTAATGTCTGCCCAATTAAGGAGACTAAAACAGCAAAAACTGACTAAGCTATAAAAAAGCTTAATTCTGCTGCTCAAATTTATGACAAACTTCCAACCAGTTCAATCTCTTTCTCATAATAAATCGAGCGATCGCGTTGCCGAGTTTTTAACCAAACAAGCTTATGCGATCGGTTATGTGGCTGGATTTTTGATTGCTTCTTTAGATGATTTTTGTAATTGGTTGTGGATGATAATTGAAGGGTAGAATTGGTAATCGGTAATTAGTAATTGGTAATTGATAAAAACAATTTGAGATTGCCATAGTTTTGAGCAGTTTCGCCCACCCAGTTTTTGGGTGGGTTTCTTTTATTCGTGTAGTTTTAGCAAAGTCAAAAGTGATAAAGTCGCGCATTCAAAAGGTAAACCATCTTTGGTTGTTGGTAGTTAGATTAAATATTTTTCTGTAGATATCAACTCTTCCAGGAAAAGTATCATTCAATACAGCAAATAAAATCTGATTCCCATGCTTCCCTTGTGCATAAATCCTCAGATACAGTAACAGTACGACTTGCGTGGAGAAGATTTAGTCATGCTGTGTATAGACGAACTTTTAACGCTGGAGTTGTTTCAACAGCTTTCTCAAGCACAGATTGACTGGATTTGCGATCGCGCCCAAGAAATGGAGCTAGCTAGCGGCGAAATCTTCGTCAAACAAGGAGATCCGCCACGCGGCTTTTATGTCATGCTATCAGGTCGGGTCAGCATTACCCGCGTCAGCGAAGGGATCGAAATGCCGATCGGACAGCACCAAGCACCCGCTTTTTTTGGCGAAGTCCAAGTCTTAACCGACGAACCAGTTCCCGTAACGTTACGCGCTCTTTCTGAGTGTCGCCTCTACGAAATCTCAGGCGATGACTTTCGCACCCTACTACATAGTTGTCGAGGGTTCGAGCGTTTAATATTTCGAGCCGTACAGAAGCGACTGCGGGGTTTAGAGTCTTTTATTCAAAATCGCGAGAAAATGGCAGCTCTAGGCACTCTAGCGGCTGGCTTAGCGCACGAACTCAACAATCCGGCGGCGGCTGTGATTCGCGCTTTACAAGATATCACTCCCGCACTGCTAGAACTCCAACGGATGAACTTTGTTTACGGACAGCGCCAAGTTGAGGCAGAACATACGGAAAAATGGTTAAAAGTGCGAGATGATGGTTGGGATGCAGTTGTTAATCGTCGCATTAATGCAATTGAATTGAGCGATCGCGAAGAAAAATTACTTGATTGGCTGGAAGACTACGGCGTAGAAGATGCTTGGAAACTCGCCGAACCGCTAGCGGCTGGAAATGTAGACGTAGAAACTCTCACTCAGTTGATGGAACGTTGGAAAGACGATCCGACAGAATTAAGAGATATGGGGTTGCGCTGGCTGGCGCTTTCTTTCGATATTATGTGTACGGTTTCGAGTGGTTTGCGGGGAGCGCAGCGAATTTCTCATCTCGTCCAGTCGATGAAATCTTATTCTTACATGGATCGGGGCGCACAACAAATTATCGACGTTCATGATGGGATTGAAGATACCTTGCAATTATTTGCATACAAATTCAAGCAAGGGATTGAAATTCGTCGGAATTACGATCGCTCTCTTCCCCAAATTCTCGCCTTTGGTAGCGAGTTGAATCAAGTTTGGACGAATTTAATTGATAATGCAGTCGATGCGATTGCGGGTAAAGGTGTAATTGAATTAGCTACCGCTCAAAATGGCGATTATATCCAAGTGCAAATTATTGATTCTGGTAGCGGCATTCCTGTAGAAATTCAATCGCGAATTTTTGAGCCTTTTTACACTACAAAACCTGTTGGTAAGGGTTCGGGTTTGGGTTTAGATGCAGTCAGGCGAATTGTGGAAAATCGCCATCAAGGAACAATTACATTTGCATCGCAACCTGGGAAGACTTGTTTTACAGTTTGTTTGCCAATTGCTACCCAACAGTTATCAGTTAACAGTTAACAGTTATCAGTTAACAGTTATCAGTTATCAGTTATCAGTCTCTATTGTATAAATTGCTGGCAGTTGGCGATATTTTTCGTCCATATCGATGCCATAACCGACAATAAAGCGATCGGGGATTTCTATACCTAAATAATCAATTTGCACTGGAATTTTACGGCGAGAGGGTTTATCGAGTAAAGCACAGAGTTTAACTGATGCCGGATTATGTGTTTTTAGTAATTCTATTGCTGTTGTAGTAGAAAGTCCGGTATCGACAATATCTTCAACTAGAATGACATCTTGGTTATTAATAATACCTTCAGATAATCCCATTAATATCTTTACTTCCCCCGAACTGTTAGTCGCACAACCATAGCTAGATAATCGCATCAGTTCGACATTACGAATTGGAGTTTGCATTTGGCGAATTAAGTCGGCAAGAAAGATAAACGATCCTTTTAAAACACCAATAACGATGGGAGCCGAATTTGCATAATTTCGATCCAACTCCTGCGCCAATCGTTGCACTGTTGCTGCTATTTCTGGTTTAGAAATGAGTGGAACGAGTTGTTTATCCATAGTTTTTTACTTTGCCATAAAATCGTCTAATTCGGCAATTTTAGCTTGTTTCTCTGCCGCACTCAGAAATGTTGCTTGAAAGGAATTTTTCACCAATTCATAAATATCTTGTTTGCTCAAATTTAAAGCCGTTTCTATTTCCTGCAAATTTTCAGCCACATAGCCACCAAAATAAGATGGATCGTCTGAATTTACCGTTACGCACAATCCCATATCTAATAGTTGTTTGATGTTGTGCTTCGCCATTGAATCGAAAACGCAAAGTTTGATATTAGACAGCGGACAGACGGTAAGAGGAATTTGTTTCTCAATTAAGTATTCTAATAATTTCGGATCGTCAATACAGCGCACGCCATGATCGATGCGCGATACGCCCAAAAGATTTATTGCTTCCCAAATATATTCTGGTGGTCCTTCTTCGCCTGCATGGGCAACAGTGAGAAATCCTTCTGCTCTTGCTTTGTCGAATACTTGCTGAAACTTTGAGGGCGGATTTCCTACTTCTGAAGAATCCAAACCTACAGCAGGAATTGTGTCTTTGTATGGCAAAGCTTGTTCTAAAGCTTCCATTGCCGATTCAGCATCTAAATGGCGCAAAAAACAGAGAATCAGATAAGAAGAAATGCCAAATTGTTGTTTTGCTTCCTGCAAAGCCTGATAAATACCGCTATGAACTGTTTTAAATGGAATACCTCTAGAAGTATGACCTTGAGGGTCAAAAAATATTTCGGTATGGCGCACGTTTTGGGCTGCGGCTTTTTGCATGTACGCCCAAGTTAAATCATAGAAATCTTGTTCTGTCTGCAACACGCTCATTCCAGCATAATACAGGTCGAGGAACGATTGCAGATTTTGAAAATTGTAAGCAGCGCGAATTTCCTCAACAGATTTATATGGTATTTCAATTTTGTTGCGATCGCTCAAAGCAAACATCATTTCTGGTTCGAGGGAACCTTCAATATGAATGTGTAATTCTGCTTTGGGAATTTGGCAAAAGAATGGGTTCATTCTTAGAAAGTGAGTAGTGAGTAGTGAGTAGTGAATAAATTGAGCTATTCTTTTGCGCGATCGCGTGAACTATAACTATTAAAATTAATTTTGTGTAGAGACGTTACATGTAACGTCTCTACATAGACATATGAAATTTATTCAGATATGCCGAAACGCAATGTCATAAAGACGAATCGAATTACGAAAACTGCTGCCAAGATCCAAGTTGCAATTGTTACTTCGTGGGCTTTGCCTTGCAGGGCTTTGGCGATCGGATAGGTGATAAAACCAACTGATAATCCGGTGGCAATTGAATAGGAAAGAGGCATAAATAGAATTGTCAAAAATGCTGGAATCGCTTCAGCCACGTCACCCCAACGAATATCTGATACACCTGTCATCATCAACACGCCTGTAATCACTAAGGCTGGCGTAGTAGCGTAGGCAGGAATTGCCTCGAATAAAGGCACTAAGAAGATCGCCAAGATAAACAACACGCCTACAACCGCCGCTGTAAAGCCCGTACGCCCTCCTTCCGATACGCCTGCTGCTGATTCAGCATATGTGGTGACTGTAGACGTACCGATTAACGCCCCAGCTGTTGTTCCCACTGCATCAGCAAACAATGCTTGATTGACTCGCGGTAGGGTTCCATCATCCCTAATGTATCCCGCTTTCATGCCGACTCCAGAAAGAGTACCAACGGTATCGAAAATATCGACGAATAGGAACACTAAAAGTACGGCAGCAAAATCGAGGAAGTTGCCAGCATTTAATCGCGATAAGCCAAAAATACCTTGTCCGATCAGATCGGTTGGTAAAGTAGGGATTTGGAAAAGTCCTTTGGGTGCAGGGGTAACACCTAAAGTCCAACCGAGTAAAGCGGTGGCGAGTACTCCCCAAAGTAGCGCCCCTTTAACGCGGCGGACTAAAAAAGCTGTGGTAATCAGAATTCCAGCCACAGCTAATAAAGTATTTGGTTCTCTAAAACTGCCAAGGGTAGTTTTCGTCACTTCGCTAGCAATAATTAGTCCAGCACCTCCAGTTTTCGGATCGCCAGATATGCCAATGTAAGCAATAAATAAACCAATCCCTACTGATGTTGCTGTTTTCAGCGACATGGGAATGGCATTGACAATTTGACTGCGAACGTTGGTGAGGGTGAGGGCGATAAAAATCAATCCTTCGGCAAATACCGCCGCCAGCGCCAAGCGCCAATCAATTTTTAGGGTTAAAACGACAGAATAGGCAAAGAAAGCATTTAATCCCATGCCTGGGGCAAGGGCAAAGGGATAGTTAGCAACAAATGCCATGACCAACGTGCCAATTGCCGCTGAGACTGCGGTAGCAAAGACTTGTTCGGCAAATAAATCTCTGGGCTGCTGTAAGAAAACTGCATCCGACAAAATTAAAGGATTGACGACGAGGATGTATGCCATCGTCATAAAGGTAGTCAGCCCTGCCAGAGTCTCGATCCGAAAGTTAGTTCTATATTGGTCGAATTTAAAAAAACGGGCGATCGCCGCTTGCCAGCCTGTATACTGTGGCGTGGGTGGTTGTTGTAGTTCTAATCGATCGATATCGCTGCTCATTCTTTAGCTGTCTCCACCAAGTTATCTTTCTTATCAATATTGAGGAAGTTACTAGCAAGCGTCAGTCAGACTCGTTACTTAGCGCGATATGAAGGCTTCCTTTTGCACTTAATACCTGCTACTGGGTGCATACTGTATGTCGTTGCTCGATCGCTTTTTTGTGTCCAAAAACACAAACCCTCGTTTTGATAAGAAAAATTAACTGGCGCTTGCTAAAGCTGCATTATTGCAGTTAGAGCGCCAGAGACTACCATGTGGCTCAAATTAACCTTCCACCTCAAATACTTTTAACAAATCTCAATATTATCGGGAAATACCTCTTAAGGTAGAGATCGTTTTGGAAGTGTAAAATTTGACGTTTCTACAAATCGCTTAAATACTGCATAATACTGCGGTTCCATGTGATTGTCATGTCCAGCTTGAGGAATTAGAAGCAACTGCTTGGGTTGAGGTGCAGCAGCATATAATCTCTGACTCATCGAAGCCGGAATTTGCGGATCTGCCGTACCGTAGATGAATAAAACTGGTATTTGTAAAGATCGAATTTTTTGCAGTGAATCGAATTTCTGATATATTATCTCAGTCTAAAAATAAGGTGGACAATGCCCACCTTACAAATGACAAATGACTATTGCCAAGAATCAATATTAAAAGCTTGAAATCCTTCCCGTTCTGCTAAAGCAAACATACTGCCCAATTGATACCAAACTAATAATCCAGTTAGTAAGGTGAGGGGTATGGCAAAAGCATAGGACATCATCACGGGGAAGCCAAAAATTTCAATCCCAGAGGCAAGAAATAAGCAAACACCGACAGCCATACCTAGAAAAGGGAAGATCAATTGTCCGGTGCGGATCTTAACCAGAGTATCCGCATCTGTAGCGCGATCGCTCGACCATTTTTGTAGCAGATCTTTCAGCGTACCAGAAAATGCCGCTCCAGAAGTCAAGGCAACAAATAAGCCTGCAACTAGTAGAAAGTATGGCGGAGTAGAGGGGTAAAACATAGAAAATCCCTTTTTTGATAGACGAAACGAGTTACTGTAAGGGCGGGTTTACCGATACGCTCAGATAAAACAGAGATGACGGATAAACCCGCCCTTACATTTCCAGGCATTTCACCGGAATGACAAGCGATCGCAGAAGTTACAAATTTTTAATTATTTTAAACTTAAACATTGTACTCTGTTACATCGATCTTGTATCGCCTTACTGCTGTCGATCTGGGGTAGCAATGAGTGAAAATACCGCTGTTGGTAGAATCGCCGCCGCCCTTTCTCTAGATATGTTGGCGATCGCACCTACTGCTGCATCGAATAGACGCGATGGTTTTATCTCGTCCTTGACTAAATTCCAGATCCGTTGTATTTCTGCTGTATGCAGGCGATCGTCTTCTGTCAGTGCCAAGACCAGTTGTTGCCGCAGATACTTCCCTTCTTCAGATAAAAGATACTGCAAACCAAGTTGGGCAGTAGGCAGAATATCGAAACTGTCGTCAGCACTGGCGATATTGAGCAAATCTTCCAACCGCTGCCACTGGAACCTACCATTTTTGAACAACAGATTTAGTAACCTGCGTCGCAGTTCGGGAGTTTCTCCCGTCAGTAACCGCCGCGCCACAAAGGGATAAGCAACTTCGATAATCTTGAAATCGGGATTGAGGCTGAGGGCAATACCTTCTTGCGTGATCAAAGAACGGATAATTAAAGCAAATTTGGAAGGGACGCGAAAAGGATAATCGTACATCAACTCCGAATAAGAGTCGGTGATGGTTTTGAAGTTAAAATCTTTGACATTTTTGCCGATCGCGCTGCCCCAGACTGCTTCTAAGGCTGGTACAATGGGGCGAATATCAGTTTCCGGCGTGAGAAATCCTAGCTTGACGTAATCTTCGGCTAAATCGTCATAGTCTTTGTTAACCAGATGCACGATCGCATCTACTAAAGTTTCTTTCGTCGTTTCATTTAACTGATCCATCATGCCAAAGTCAATGTAAGCCATGCGTCCGTCTGGCATGGCAAACAAATTACCTGGATGGGGATCGGCATGAAAGAATCCGTGTTCTAATAGCTGTTGTAGCCCAGCCGTGACACCAATTTGAATTAGCTCATCTGTATTTAGTCCCGCTGCTTGAATGTTAGCGGTATCGTTGAGCTTAAATCCGTCAATCCACTCCAGCGTTAGGACGCGGGTACTAGTGTAACGCCAGTAAATTAAGGGAACTTTGACGTGAGGATCGTTGCGGAAGTTAGTCGCGAATTTTTCCGCGTTTCGCCCTTCGTTCAGGTAATCAATTTCCTCAAATAATTTCGTCCCAAATTCGTCCACAATCAGTGTCAGGTCGTGACCGAGGTTGAGCGGAAGCCAAGGAGACAACCAACTCGCCGCCCAACGCATCAAATAGAGGTCAAGGGTAATTGTCGGGCGTAAATTTGGACGCTGCACCTTAACGGCAACTTCTTCGCCGCTATGAAGCCGAGCGTGATAAACTTGACCCAAACTCGCAGCAGCTACAGGTTGCGGCGAAATCTGACTGTAAACTTCTGCAATAGAACGTCCTAGTTCGGTTTCAATCGTGCGGAAAGCAGTTTCCTGCTCGAAGGCGGGGAGTCGGTCTTGCAGCTTGACTAATTCATCTAGAAAATCTTTTCTCACCAAGTCTGGGCGAGTAGAGAGTGCTTGACCGACTTTAATAAATGTCGGACCCAGAACAGTGAGGAGTTGCCGTAATTGGACGGCTCGTTTGAGTTTATTTTCTTCCTCGCGATCGCGCCAATCATCCCATTTTAGACCAAAAATAAACCCAGCAAACAACCAGACGATCTTAAAAGCCCGCGCCACAGCTAGCAAAGGGCGGAAGCGATAATACTGCGCGATCGCCTCTGGATCGTAGCGTTTGAGCTGAGCGAGTTGATACTGACCCACGCCTTGACTTGCCTCTTTACAATCGGATATTTACACTCGTTTACTAACCAGGGCAACCCTCAGACTATCTGTAACTACAAGTCAATCGTCTTAGATTTCCAAACAGTCAAATACAGCCTTTTCAAGCCGCCCTGTCAATGTCTTTTTATACCTAGACTAAGCTATTTAAATTGTATCTATTCTTAACATAGTATATAAAACTACAAGTTATTGATAAGAAAAGTTAAGAAGGGAGTTAGTAATTGGTAATTGGTAGTTGGTAGTTGCCCACCTGCACACCTGCACCACTTGTTCCCGACTTCCGTACAGACGCTCCAGCGGAGCGTCTCTTCCCGACTCCCCACTCCCTATTCCCCACTCCCTAATTAGCCGCTTTTGCCTCCAGACTCTCCAGCCGACTCATTAGGGTCTGGTTTTGTTTCTTGAGTTGGTCGATTTCGTCGCGTAATTGCTTGATGGCTTTGTCAGAACCCGCCGCAGATTGCACTTTTGATACGGCTTCTGCGGCAATTCGTTGGACTCGTCCATCAAGGGATTGGGTTGCTAAAGCTTGCAAAATTGCGATCGCTTTGGGAGTTTCCATTTGTCCCAAGGCAGTTACTACCGATACTTGGGTCAGGAAGAAACTTTCGTGAGATAATTCCGTTAGTCGCTCTAAAATCCGGTCTAGGTTAGCAGCAGATTGCCCTGTGGAAATGGCTCCAAGGGCGCGAATGGCAGCTAGACGCAGAGCTTGAGGAACGCCTAAGCGGGTGTATTCTAAAATTAAGTCCAGTGCCTCTGCTGAAGTTTTCAACTGACTTAAACCAGCGATCGCCCCCGATCTCACGACTTCGTTCCAGCCTGCTTTGTCTTCTAAAATCGATCTGAGCAGTTTTAGGACTTTTTCTTCCTTGGGCTTTTCTTCTAACTTAGCGGCGGCGATGCTACCAATTGCCCTTGCTGCGGCTGCTTCTACGTAATAACTGCTGTCACCATCTTCGACAATTGGCTTCAAGGCTTTGTAACTAGCATAAGTTTTAATGCTACCCAAAGCCTCAACTACCGCACGTCGCACTAAGGGATTTTCATCGCTTAATCCTACCACCAAAGCCTCAAAAGCTCGATCGAGTTTGATTTGAGCCAGCTGTTTTGCTACTTCTACTTTCACACCCCAGAAGCGATCGCTTTTTAATGCTTCAGCTAGGGCGTTTAGTGCTTCTAGATTACCTTTTTTTCCCAAAGCTTCGGCTGCATAGATGCGCGAAATCGGATCGGGGTCGCATTGCAACTGTGCTTTCAATTCTGGAATGGCATATTCCAAAGTCACAGTTTTCAGGTAATTATTGTTAGCGTCAAAGCTGATAAATTGGGGTTTCTCTTCTAATGGGAAGTAAAAACTCTGTTCCTTTTCATTGACGCGTACGCTGAAGGTTTTAGAGTGAGTAGTGAGTAGTGAGTAGTGAGTAGTGGAATTTGGGTTTTCTCCTTCAACATTCTTTCCCGACTCCCGACTCCCGACTCCCGACTCCCGTGCATACCCAAATGCGATCGGTATTTTTAAATCGAATAATTCGTTTTGGGTTTGGGTGACTGTCACCTTTGCTAATTTACTATCGCCATCCCAAGTGTAGGCAACTTTGAAATCGGGATGTCCGCCGCGATAAACATATTGATCGAAGAGAAATAGGAGATTGCGCCCTGTAACTTTCTCAATTGCCCGTAGCAAATCGACAGTTTCTACAGTCTTGTGAGCGTTGTCTTGTACGAAAGTTTGGATTGCCTGCCAGAATAATTCTTCTCCTAACTCTGCTCGGATCATGTGGTAGACGCAGGAACCTTTCTCGTAGAGGTGGCGATCGTATAATTCGATCGCTTCTCGATAAACGTGCGTTACAATCGGGCGGCGATAGCGGCTGCTGTCTTCAGCTAAATAATTACGGGCTTCAAGTAAGCGATAATAAGCAGCATCTTCGGCTCCATACTCCTGTTCCGTCCACATCACCTCAGAGTAGGATGCCATGCCTTCCTTAATCCAAGCATGGGACCAGTGTTTAATTACGACTAAATCGCCAAACCACTGATGGGCGAGTTCGTGCGCTACTAGGCTTTCAGTTAAGCGGTTGTCAATCGCGGCGCGTTCGTCCAACAAACATCTGTCTGTTAGCAAGGTGGTAGAGGTGTTTTCCATCCCGCCAAAAATGAAATCGTCTACGCAGACTTGGGCGTATTTAGGAAAAGCATAAGGATATCCGTATTTCTGGCTGAAGAATTCAATCATGCGGGGAGTTTTGCCCATGCTGCGCCGCGCATCTTCCTCTCTGCCTTTTTCTACGTAGTAGGTAACGGGTCTGCCATTCCATTCATCCTGAATTTCGGCAAAGTCTCCCACTGCTAAAGTCATTAAATAGGATGGGTGGACTTGCTCTTGCAACCAGTGAAAGATTTTATATTCGCCGTTTTCTTCTGTGTGAATTAATCGACCATTGGAAATGGCGATGTAGGGTTTGGGGACGCGCACCCGAATTTCTGAAGTTGCCAGTTGTCCTGGGTAGTCGAAGCAGGGAAACCAGAAGCGAGAGTCTTCATCTTCTCCCTGCGTCCAGGCTTGGACTGGTTTGTTGGGGTAATGTTTGTCTGGGGCGATAAAGTAAATTCCGCGTTGGGGTTTCGTGACAGAATAAGCGATCGCAATTTTAATCGATTGTCCTGCTGTTGTAGGGTTTGTTAGATGTACCTGCAACTGCTGCCCGTCATAATCGTAGGTCGTTGAGGTAGCGTCAACTTGGATGGAGTGAATGTTGAGATTGACAGCATCTAACGTGAGGCGATCGATTCCACTGCGGACGGGTTTGAGTTGAATCGTGCAAGTCCCGTCGTAGCTTTGGTTCGGGATATCTAAATTGAGATCGAGAAAAATATGCTCGACTTGTCCAGGGCGATCGGGATTATAGTGGGGTTTTGCCCCTGGTAGTTCAAATGATTTATGACCGTTATTATCTGTATCGAAATAGGATTGCAGCATGGTAAGGGTCAACCTGCGATAGATGAAAAATAGCTGGCGCTTAACTTCTATTCTTTCCAGGGTAACGCTTTTGACAGTGACCAGTGACCAGTGACCAGTTACCAGAGTTGCGATCGCGTTTTGATGCGATGAGTAGGTATTAGCTGTTTTTGCAGTTATCTGAGCTATTTATACCAAATTACGTTTCAAGAGAAGATTTATGTCACGCAAAGACGCTAAGACGCGAAGAAGATCGCTAAGGGAATTCTAGTGGCGATCGCACTTAGTATTAGTCCGCGCAGGCGGACTTCGCCTGTGTAGCCGCGAATTCTATTCGCCCAGCATTTTTTCTGTTGAAATAAATCGCATTCTGGGAAATCTAATATCAAGAGCAGAGGGAAATTAACTGCTGACAAAATTAGAGTACTGGAAGTTTCTATGAACGAGTGTAAACCAGAAAGCTTTTCTCGCGCTTACGATCTCACAGACAAGCAAAAGCAACCAAAAGATCCTGTCGCTCATCAACACGATGCACTAAATAAGCTCCAAAAATGGTATCAAACTAAGCATTCTACGCATCATGGTGGTATTTTAGTTTTGCCAACTGGAGGCGGTAAAACTTTCACTGCTATGCGTTTCCTCTGCACTCATCCATTATCCGAAGGTTACAAAGTTTTGTGGTTGGCGCATACTCACCATTTGCTCGAACAAGCTTTATACAGTTTAGAGTCAGAAGTCAAGCTAATTAGAAATAAGCAAAAGCTCAATGTGAGAGTTGTTTCTGGTACAACAGGACACTTTCGCCCTAGTCAAATTGAAGCTAGTGATGATGTATTAATTTGTACGCTGCAAACTATTACCCGTGCTTACAATAACAAGATTGCTCAATTTCAAAACTTTCTTAACACAGCAGAAAAAAAACTTATTGTTGTATTTGATGAAGCACATCATTCACCCGCACCTAGTTATTGCAGATTTATTTCAGCATTACGCGAAGACAAGCCAAATATGTACTTATTGGGGTTAACTGCAACACCAACCTATACAGACAAGACAAAAGTTGGTTGGTTAGGCGAGTTATTTCCTCAAGGAATTCTCGCTCAAACAAGTCCTAAAGATTTGATGGCGGCTGGAGTGCTAGCAAAGCCAATTTTTGAGACATCTCGCACATCCATTACGCCTGAATTTGACGAAAACAAGTACAAGCAGTGGGTTAAAGACTTTCGAGATCTACCAGAAGAAATTATTACTAAACTTGCTGATAACCGAGAACGTAATGCTTTCATTGCTAAAACTTACGCCGACAACAAAGAGCGATATGGAAAAACTATTATTTTTGCAGATCGTTGGTTTCAATGCGAGCAAATACGTGGTTTCTTAAAACAATACAATGTAGAAGCAGATACGATTTATAGCCATATCGATGTCGCTCCTGGTAGTGCTGATGCTAGAAACAAACGAAATGAAAGTACAAATAAGCAAATATTGAATGCTTTTAAAAAGAATGAGTTAGACGTACTAATTAATGTCAGAATGCTAACAGAAGGTACTGATGTACCTGACGTTCAAACTGTATTTCTTACTAGACAAACAACTAGCCAAATTTTAATGACTCAGATGGTTGGTAGAGCTTTACGGGGTCCTACCTTTAAAGGTACAGAAGAGGCTTATATTGTATCTTTTATCGACGATTGGCAACAAACTATTAATTGGGCTGAATACGAAATAGAAAAACTTCCTCCTATTGACACCGTACAACCAATTAGTGAAAGAGTCGCTATGCAACTAATCTCTATCGATTTAGTGCGTCGGCTTATCGAACAAATAAATAGTGGTATCAACGTCAATACACAGCCATTTCTAACTCAGATGCCTATAGGCTGGTATCGAGTTCAGCTAGAAGTTATAAACGAAAGAAATGAAAGTAGTGAAATAGTTCAACAGCTAGTAATGGTATTTGAGCATGAAAAAGCCAGCTATGAGAATTTTATTCGATTTCTTCAGGATGTAGAAGAATCAGAAATAGAGGCGTTTCTGGAACCTGTTATAAGTTTTGATGATAAGCATGAGCAGATAGTTGAAAAATTAAAAGAAGGAGTCTTTTCACCTGATAGCTATTCTATAGGTGGAGATTTACTGAGAAACTTACTGTATATTACTTGCCACATGGCTCAAAACGATCGCGAATCTCCTACTTGGTTTGATTTCAAAGAGCGAAAGGAGCATAATCTTGATGATGCTGCTCAAAAATTTATCGATGCAGATTTAGGTTCTCGCTCCCTGATTCAGGAAATTCAAAAAGAATATAATAGAGTAGACAGATATTGGAAAATCATTTACCACGATCTCAGCCTCTTCAAGTCACAATATGATGCCTGCGCTAATCGAATTTTAATAATAGAAGAAAACAAGACTAATAACGGTAGTTCTTTTGTAGGGAAGAACCCGCCTGATTCAGAACCATTGGAAGAGGTTAAGAGCTTAATAAAAAAACGAGATAAATATCGTTGTCTTTGTTGTGGAGAAGATGAACAATGTTTACTACAGATCGACCATATTATTCCTAAATATCGAGGTGGTAATCATTCTTCAGATAATTTGCAAACTCTTTGTAAGGTATGCAACGAGATAAAAGGAACCGAAACCATCGATTTTCGCATTCATCAAACTCTCCTTAATGCGCCAAAAGCAAAGTTTCCTCACCCTGAATCCATTAAGAAGTGGTACAAAATTGATGCATGTAAGCAGTTACAACTATCCTTACAACGGAGCGTTAATTTTTTATACTACTGCAATGCAGTAAAAAAGATAGATGTTGATGTAAAAGGTAGAAGCTACCAAAATATCTGGCAGATCGATCTTCATGCTGGTAACGACCCACACTGGCTCGTATCACATCATAAGTATTTATTCAATGATGTCTTACAGTGGCGAAGACAAGCTGGATTTTCTAATCCAGAATCAATAATTATAAATGCGCCTGGTTTTGAGGTAATTGCTCCCATCAAAATATAGCTTTTGTTGAACATAGGTAAAAACACAAATACCTTACTGGGGCGGGTTTATCAATATCTTCGATTGAAACAAAGATTTTTGATAAACCCGCCCCTACAGTATGCGGGGATAATGCGTGTATGGAAAAAAATGCCATCGCCTCCTTATTTCACTTCCGACAAGGCGGATCTTTCTCTTCTAATACGGGAAACTGTGCGCCCTGTAAATACTCATCGTAATGTTTCTGAAAATATGTCCAAGAAGTTTCGTTCTTGGTAGCTAACAAACACTTGGGAGCAGAACGATATATCGGTAATCGAGAATTAATTTGCTGCTGGAGTACAGGCGAAAGTTCTTCAAATTGACTCACTTTTTTCATGCTAGCACTATAAACTAATTGTCCCCCTTTCCCCTGCATTTTCATCCAAGGCAACCAAGGACTAACCCGCGTCCAACTTCCAGATACATCTGTTGCTGTTGTCAGGGAAGAATTTGTCAACTGCTCTACAGGTACGATAAATTTAAAAAATTCTCCAGCTTGATAGAATGGCTCTGAACTATAATTTCTAAATTTCGGATCTTTGGCTAAAACGTTGGGATATGTCAGCGGAATATCAAAGGAAAAAATAGCATCCTCGCGGTTTATCGTTACAGGAAACTTGGCTGACAAAGAGCTTTGAACGGGATTATTCGCAACGTGGATGACGGGTACGACTTCTTTCGTCCAAGGATTCTGCCAGCGATTGAGAATTTGTCCTGTCTTAGGGTCAAGATAGAATGTGAGTTCGCGAGAGGTAATAAACCATTTTCCTTCCCGATCTTGCAGACAACGAGCAACGCTCATGCCAATAATATCGAAGAGTTTCTGTTGTTTCTCTTGGGGTACGAAAGCATAAACAGAACCGTTCCACTCGATATAAGTGTCGCTTCCATCGGTAGCACAACGAGTTTTGACTAACTCTTTTGTTCCCATTATTTGTGGTTCTTGTGCTATGGCAGGATTGAGAATTAATAAGGTTGCTAGTAGGCAGGAATTGAGGATAAGTTTCATTTTTGTCACGCAAAGATGCAGAGGCGCAAAGAAGAACGCAAGATATTGCTGTAAGGGAGGTTCACCTAAAGCGTTCATTACAGAGCTGGATGAACCTGCTCATTTGAGATAATAAGGCGATCTAAAGAAATTTGATATTACAGATCGTAATAATGTGGAAATACCTTTCTAAATTGCGATCGCCCCACCCAGATATTAAAAAAATATATTGCTTTACGCTAGTAGAATAATCGCTCCTATCTCACCACTGCCTAGCTTGACTTACCAATCTGCACTACAACGATAATTCATTTGTGCTAACCTGAAATTCGCTTTCCTTTGCGTTTTCATGGTTTCTCCTCCAATTCATGTCAATACCTGCTAACATCCAAAGCATCTATACAGATGGAGCCTGTACGGGTAATCCTGGTCCTGGCGGCTGGGCTGCTGTTGTCTATTTTACTGATGGTTCGCTGCACGAAATCGGTGGTAGCGCCGCTCAAACGACGAATAACCGCATGGAAATGCAAGCTGCGATCGCCGCCCTCCAACTGATTGCAGAATCGCGTCCGTCAGTACCCATTACTCTCCATACCGACAGTGAATATTTAATTAACGGCGTAACTAAATGGGTCAAAGGGTGGAAAAAGAAAGGCTGGAAAACCGCCCAAGGTAAACCCGTCCTCAACCAAGACCTCTGGGAAACTCTAGATCGGCTCAACAATCCCTCTATAGAGTGGCGACACGTTCGCGGTCATGCTGGTATTATCGGCAACGAACGCTGTGACGCGATCGCCCGTGCTTTCGCTAGTGGCAGACCACCTCATTTGCAGCAGCAATCTAACTCTAACTCCAAATCTAGCGATGCTCGAAATTCTTCTACCCCTGTATCAGAAATAGCTGATTTTCCCAGTCACGATCTGATAATTGACAAGTCAAGTACAAATAGCCACCTTGCCTCAAATACTTCTATGATCGATTCGTCTACTCCCTCCCCTGTAAGCAGCGAAGAATTGCCCCGCGAAGTCAGGGTGGCTCAACTCCGCAATTTATTAGAAACGCTGCGGATCGCTGATGAAATTGCGACTAAAGGATATTTAATTACCAGCTCCGAACTGGCAGATTTAATGGATGTCCACGCTAGTGCTGTCACCAGCCGAGGTGAAGAATGGCGCTGGCGCAACTGGATTGTCTCTCGCGTGCGAAGAGAAGGCAACCAAATTCTCTGGGAATTAGAACGCGCCGACACGATTAACCCTGATGATAACTCCGACCACGCCACTGAGTAGGAGTGCGGAACGCCGAGAGGAAAATTCTCAACACTGCTAGCGGATCGGCTAGGGGAGACAGCCAAAACAGCCAACTTCCCCTAGCTTGGCTGCGATCGTAAGAAGGCGCGATCGCCCACAACAGAGCGAAGCGGATTGCCAAGAGAAACGCATTTAATCCCAAAGTTACCAATACGGGAATCGAAATTTGTACGGGCGGGTTTACCAAAGATCCCTGTAAATAAACAAACAATTCATTTAAATCCGCCCGTACAGGGGTGAAAAGCAAAAAGGCGATCGCAATTATTAAGGGCAGGGCTTGCACCGAAAACAGCAGCCACAAATCGCACCAGAGTTGAGCGGATGGAGAAGCATCTTTGAGATCGAGCGATCGCCCCCACTCTTGCCAAGTTTCCTTAGCTCCTTCGTACATTCGTACTTTTAATACCTTAGCCCCATCTAGAAATCCTACCTTGAAGCCACTAGCGGCGATATTCCGAGCCAAAGTCACATCATCGCAGAAAGAATTTCTCGCACTGGTATAGCCGCCCACGGATGCCAGCGCCGAACGACGGCACAGAAAACACTGCCCGTTTGCCATGACTCGTTCTGCTACTTGAGCATCTACCCCAGCAGAATCGAAGCGATACAACAGCGTCATTAACAGTGCTGGTTGCAACCAACTTTCTCCAGGATACTTGAGGATAAACTGTGGCGAGAGGGACACCAAATCGTAACCCTCAGTTTCAGCGGTTTGGACTAAACTTGCAACCAAACCTGGCTGGGGTTGAGTATCTGCATCTATCCCTAAAAACCACTCGCTCTGTTCGGAAGTCTGCAAAAAACCATTATGCAACGCCCAAGGTCGCCCTACCCAACCAGGCGGGAGCGGATCGTCAGTCATCAATTGAAACCGAGGGTCTTGCTGTTGAGCCGCTTTAACTAGTTCTCGCGTCCCATCTTGAGAATTACTATCTACGATCGCAATTTCTCGGACTTCGTAGCTTTGCCGACTCAATCCTGCTAAACAGGGACTAATGCGTTCCGCCTCATTCAGCGTTGGAACGACAATACTCACGCTACCCAACATATCTGGGGTAGGGGTACGAGGCGTAAGGGGGGGACGGCGACTGGGACCTTTGAGCAGGCGGGATAATAAAATCGCCGCTGCTGGCATTTGGAGTAGTAGCAACCCTAAAGATATTCCATTGATGAAAATCGACCAATCAGCCACAGTTGCTCTCTGCTCCCTGCACCTACTTTTACTTCAACGCCACTTCTATTGGAGCGACGCTCATTCCAGATGTTTCTTCGATTAAAGGTTTTGCCGCGTTTGGTTGCGCCAGCCACCATAATAGTAGTGCGGGAATGACTCCAAAAATGATGCTCAGGCAGACGGGCAACCAGTATCCAGATGCTATGCTAATTGCTGCGGCAAAGGTAACGTTACTTACATATACCACCAAAGGGATATGCAGTTGCGATCGCTTCAGTTGCAGCGAAACTTTCCCCCACAATAAAGCGGCGACTGCCATAAATAAGGCGCTCGTACCGAACCAACCAGCATAGTTTTGATACGGCGTGCCGAAGAAAGCTCCTGGTTGATGCCAATACCAGAAAGGAAAGCTCGTCTGGCTCATTGCTGGTTCCAGGGCGAAGTCCCATGAGGTAAATAGCATTGCGCCTAACAACACGGCTCCTACATGACGCAGCCATACGGGTTTGACTGTTTGTAAGGCTACTCGCGCAATCAGGTAGGCAGATAGCCCCATGTAGAACCAGGATAAAGGAATGGTAAACGGCACTAAACCAGCAATTTTATATCCCAAGCCGCTCAAATAACTATAGTCTCCAAAGGGAAAGCCCGTACCCGTTCCCAGTAATTCGCTACTTAAAGAAATACACACTGCTGGCAGCATAAACGTCAACCACAGTTTCACGCCTAATGTCCGATAGGCGTAAATGGAAACGGCGATTAATCCAAACAGGATATCAATCACTCCACCTCCAGCCATCGATCGCTCGACACTCCATTGAAAGACATTTTGCCCTGAATTGGCGATCGCGCTGAGAATTGCCTCAGCATGGGGGACAACTAGCAATAATCCGGCTAGACCAAAAACTTTTGACGCAATATGACCAATTAAGCAGATGCTTTCAGCTTTAACAATTTGGTTCATGAGAATTCCTTAATACAAATTCCTTAAGACAACAAATTCCTTCAGACAAGGGGACGCTGGGAGAGTGTTTGCTCATACAGGGTGAGTTACGAACGGGAGCAATTTAGGTACTGTTGCCCATAGCTAAAACAATTCTTTTGGACTACACTGCTGGACTATACTTCTGAGGTGCGAGTGGTTTTGCCACCGCCTTCTGACGTGGAAATAACATGTTTTGTTTTTGCACTGCAATTTTTGCTATTTGTCAATTAAATCTTATTAATTTTTGTAAATCATACCAAAAATTTGCCTGCTTGCATCACAATACTAGATAAAACTAGATGAAAATCGATCGCTTACAGTGGGAAGAGTATATTGGACAATACCCAGTTGAGTAAATCTTCCCCCAGATGAGACGCAATGCGATCGCGACCAAAAGGTTTCCCTGGATTTCCCTTGCTTTGCTGCTAGCTACTTATGGCATCATCGGCTGGCAACTATCCGCGCTTGAAAGTCATTGGATGCTATGGGTATTCGCCGCCATAGCAACTGTGTTACTGGCTGTAGCTGTGGCATCTCCGTGGTCGAAGGTAAGAGACGGCTTTGCTAGTTGTTTCGCGTCTGATACTAAAGCTTTTTCGATTGCTGTTGTTATTGCTTTTTTTAGCGTCGTCATTATCACTTGGCTGCATATTTTCGTCCATATTCTCGTCGTCTGCTCTGCAAGTTTATTGGTCAGGCTAGACGTGCAAGCCGTTCGCTGGAGCATTCGGCAGAGTTTCTGGTTAATTGCGATCGCTTCACTGATTAGCTTAGCACTGGGTGCGATCGTGCATACAGGGGTTGAGCCATATTTAATGGGTGAGTGGGGAGTAGGCAATTATCCAACATGATTTTGTTGCTGCACCCAACTACAAAAAGCACGCTGTAGATCTTTTCTTCCTAACTGCTGATTTTGGTGGATGAATTAGCTTTGATTATATGCCGTCAAAAACTCTTCGCGAGGAACACCGATTTGAGTACAAATAGCTCTCAAAGTACCGCTTTTGATTTGTGGTTGATTTGGCATCACGAGCGGGGTTTGAGTTCCGTCTAGATTATTTCTTGCCATGATAATATGTTCCCGTTCGCGAACTATACGAAAGCCCAGTAATTCAAAAGCCCTAATTACTCGTCTTTTAGGAGCATCTACTGGGAACTTTGCCATTAAACAGCAACCTCTGTCTCAGTCACAAAAACTTCTACAGGAGCATCGTCTAGCATTTTCTCGCCAAAAATTTCAATGTAACAAGTAATAGCTGACTTCACATCTGCTAAAGCTGCTTCATAAGTTTCTCCTTGCCCAACAATTGCACCTACAATCCCGATAGGATAGGCAACATATCCGTCAGAATGTTTTTCGATGACAATCTTAAACTGTTTCACTGTTTTTTTATCGTCAAGATTTCTACTTTTAATTCTATCGCAGGCACGCGCTCGAAGATTGGCGATCGCTTACAATTCTCATCGCTGAGGAGCGACTAAAAGGCAGCTAACCCCAACTGAAACATAGAGTGAGAAGAATGTTTCAGTCTAACTAATCTATTAATAATTACCGATTACCAACTGCCAAAGACATGAATCTTTCTAAATCCAAATTCGAGGCAATTTGAGCTAGTTTTTCTAAATCTTTAGGATTTTCTAAATAAGGCAAACAACCCAATACAGGAATATTTGTCAAAGATTGAATTAATTCTATCGGTGTCAAATCGGCAATTTCTGTTTCAGAACGAGGCTGAGTGCAGTTGAGAACAATTCCGCGCAAATCGAGCCGAGATAACTTGGCTAAAGCAACATTTGCCACAGATTGAGCGATCGCCCCCAATTTTACCGGAACCACCAGCACCGTTGGCAAGCGCCAGGAAGCGGCTAAATCAGCCACGGTTAACTCTTGAGTTACGGGCGTACCCAAACCGCCTAACGCCTCGACTATGACCCAATCTTTTCGTGCTTGTAAACTTTGCAATGCTTGCCAAACAACCCCCAAGTCGATCTGTCGTCCTTCTTTTGCAGCGGCTACAGGAGGGGCGAGGGGTGCGTCAAAATAAAGTGGGGCAATTTCCTGGGGAGATTGGTCGAGGGAGAATAAACTAGTATACAACTCGCGATCGCCTACTCCTGCTTGCATCAACTTCATCACGCCCACAGCACGATTGGGCTGATATTTTTGCCAATAAGCAGTCAAAGCCGTAGTCAGAACTGTTTTCCCAACTTCCGTATCAGTCCCCGCAATTAGTAATACCATTTTGGATTTTAGATTTTAGATTGATAATTAGTGAGTAGTGAGTAGTGAAGCAGCGAGCGTGCCGTCGCACGGCACGATATTAGCTGCGTAGCAGTGAGTAGTGGAAGAATTTTAGATTTTAGATTTTGCATTTTAGATGAAATTTCTTCCTTGTTTCCCTTGTCTCTTTTTACTCCGACTCCCGACTCCCAACTCCCCACTCCCTAGTTATATACGCCGACATTCACGGCAAAATCAACTTCGCTATTAGTAAACGGCACAACATCAATTTGATACTGTCCGCTACGTTGCGTCCGTCCTTGCCAATTCAGCACGCTCTTTCTATTTTGCAATACATTCCCATCGGGGTCGCGAATATCTAAAGTCACCGCTCCTCTAGTCACGACAACCGATAATTGCTGTCCTTCTTCCACATTGACAAGATATCGCTGAACTTGCTGCTTGCTGGTGCGTCCTGTCACCTCTGTTTTATTCTGTCCGTCAGCAAAACTAATTGTTTGTGTCTCGGCAGTAGGAACCTCTACCGTAGGAGTAGAAGGAGTGGTAAGTGGTGATGGTACGGGTGTAGGTGCAACTGCGCTTGTCAAACTCAAATTCAATTGGTATTGGCTTTCATCGACATCTGGCGCGGGAGTCAACTGAACTGTATAGATTCCGGTTGTTGGTAGCGTACCTTGATAGCTTGTCACTTGGGTTGCATCGGCGATCGCTTGTTTGTTCGGTGCTAATATCGTCAGTAGCGCCCCTTCCTGTGCCAAAGCAGCATTTAGTTGTTGCCCCTTTTCGGCAATAAACGTATAGTTAACCGTAACATTAGCTCTCAGACTACCTGCAACCTCGCTGCTGCTACCAGGAACTAAATTGAGTGCTTGGCTGTATACGACTGGTGCTTGGTCGAACGGAGGTGTCGGTGTGGTTGTAGTAGCAGGAGCCGTAGGTGTAGGTGTAGGCTGGGGACTAGGAACGACAGGCGAGGGAAAGTTCTGCGGTGTGGGAGTTTGCTGTTGTTGAGTGTTACGACCGAGAATAACAGACATAATCGCCCAACCACCAATTCCTGCTAGGGTAGCGACGAGAAGTAGGACAGGAATGAGTAACCAAGGTTGACTCCAGCGATTTTTAGAGGTGGTAATGACTCGATTGGGTTTGGTTGAAGGTGAAACCAATTCGGGATTGCTGACAACCGCCAAGGTTTGCACTTGCGATATCGGTGCAGCAGGCGATTGGGCAATTTGCGGCTCGATCGCTTGTAATGCTTTGGCAACTTCTGCTACATTTTGGTAGCGATCGCTCGGTTTGTAACACAACATGCGGTCTAAAACTCGAGCAAATCCTGGCGAAACGGTTGCCCACCGCTGCCAGTGCCAGACTAAAATCAGATCGTCAAATAATTCTTGCGGCTCTCGACCTGTCAGCAATACTACTACCGTCACGGCTAAGGCGTAAAGATCGCTGCTAGGATAAGCCCTTCCGGTTTGAATTTGTTCGCTAGGAGCATAACCCAATTTCCCTACTGTAGTTGCTGGAGCTGGAGTACTATCGGGTGACTGAAAACGGGTAGCTAGTTCTTTGACTACGCCAAAGTCAATTAGTACGGGTTTAGCATCGTCATCCCGCAAAATAATGTTGTCTGGAGAGATGTCTCGATGAATGATGCCGCGACTGTGGATGTGAGCGAGAACTGGTAGCAGTTGTTTGAGCAGATGGAATACCTCTGCTTCGGAAAAAGTTTTTCCCTCAGCCTGACGCTCATCTAACAGCATTCTATAGGTTTTACCCGCCACATAATCCTGCACCAAAAATAACCGCCGATCTTCTTCAAAGGTGGCGCGAAACTGGGGGACTTGCGGATGTTGAATTTGATAGAGAATTGCCGCTTCTCGTTGAAATAGCTGCTGGGACTTTTCTAAGGCGTAATTTTCTCCCTGAGCCGGAATTAGTTCTTTTAAAGCGCACAACTCGTTAAACCGCCCAAGATCTTCTGCCAAATAGGTGCGTCCAAATCCCCCTTGACCTAAAATCTGATTAACGCGATAGCGATTTTGCAAGACAGTGCCAAGCTGAAGCGGGGGTTGTAGGGGCGGTTGATTCATAGTCTACAGGAGGTCTAAAGGCGGGAATTGGTGTTTGGGCTAGCAAGCGAGAGTTTGCTGGATCGATTTTGCCATTTTGCGTACTAGATCTGCTGCTCTCCATCTAAAGCAAGCGGATATCTCTCTTGTTATAGCTATTACCGCTCCACTTTTGGCACGCGTTTAGACAAGTTTCACGGCTACGCAAATCTACTTGGGAGTAATCTAAGTAGTTCTACTCAAGATTTAGCGCAATTTTAACCAATGAAAATATAGCGATCGCAGTCTTTCCAGGATTTTGCTGAATCTAGCTAAAAAATTGTTAATTTTTTTACTAGTTTTATATATGCTTAATAATTAAATTTCCCGATATTTTTCTAGGGAACACCCGATTCTCAAATGATAAGATGGAAGCGATCGCGCTTCGAGGATTACCGTGCTACGATCGGCAACTTTAAAATTGCAACCTGCTCCGATCGCAGTTGCAGATAACAACCGACTGAGATTATTTTCTGGCTCTGCTAACACACCTCTAGCCCAGGAAGTCGCTCGTTACTTGGGAATGGATTTGGGTCCGATGATTCGCAAGCGATTTGCTGACGGCGAATTATACATCCAAATTCAAGAATCGATTCGCGGTTGCGACGTTTATTTATTGCAACCCACCTGCAATCCTGTCAACGATCATCTCATGGAACTCATGATTATGATTGATGCCTGTCGCCGAGCATCGGCAAGGCAAATTACGGCGGTACTTCCCTATTATGGTTATGCTAGGGCAGACCGCAAAACGGCAGGACGAGAATCAATTACGGCGAAGCTAGTTGCTAACTTAATTACCCAAGCGGGAGCTAGTCGGGTGCTGGCGATGGATTTGCATTCAGCACAGATCCAGGGATATTTTGATATTCCTTTCGATCACGTTTACGGCTCTCCCGTAATTATTGATTATCTGGTAAGCAAAAAACTACACGATATCGTCGTTGTTTCGCCAGATGTTGGCGGCGTCGCAAGGGCGCGAGCGTTTGCCAAAAAACTCGACGATGCACCACTAGCTATCATTGACAAGCGCCGTCAGGCTCATAACGTTGCTGAGGTTTTAAATGTTATTGGTGATGTGGCTGGTAAGACAGCCGTACTAGTCGATGACATGATCGATACTGGCGGGACGATCGCAGAAGGAGCGAGGTTACTGCGTCAAGAAGGGGCGCGTCAGGTGTATGCTTGTGCTACCCATGCAGTGTTCTCACCTCCGGCGGTTCAACGGTTGTCTAGTGGGTTGTTTGAAGAGGTGATCGTGACGAATACGATTCCTATTCCTCAAGAAGCGCGTTTTGAGCAATTAACTGTCCTTTGCGTCGCTAATTTGTTAGGAGAAACTATCTGGCGCATTCACGAAGATAGTTCTGTTAGCAGTATGTTTCGTTAATTAAGTTTTAATTTCGTCATTATTTGCTAGCGCAATATTTAAGATAAAACCTGTTAACGCGGGTTTTATTTTTTTGTCGCGCAAAGGCGTAAAGGCGTAAAGAAATTCACTAAAAACTTTTAACGAACAAGCTCAAGCCTGTCTGCGTGTCTGTCAGATGTTATCCAACTTATACCGAGACGTTCAAATATTTCGTTTCGACCCCCAAACTGGAGTTGTATTTATCTTTGCAGGCAAAGAATTACAAGTGATTGTTCCCCCTAATGGATTTTGGAGGTTCTTAAGTGCAACCGAACTTTGAAAAAATGACTAATAAAGAATTGATTGCGTATGCGCTTGCTCATCGAGAGGAAATTGAGCCTTTACGTGTGCTTTACAGTCGCCGGACTCCCGATTCAGAAGCAACTTGGTACGGACCAATGACAGATAAAGACGGTGTACCTATAGAAGAAAACATTCGGATTGCTGAAGCAGCGATTAGGCAAAGAATCGAACAGGGAAAGCAAAAAAAGGAAGACTCTCAAAGCTGAAGTTTTATCGCAAATACTGAAAAAATTGCTCTGGCACAAGCCTTAATTCTCCCGATTTAAATCGATCGCATTCTACCCAAAGAGCGCGTTTTTTGCGCTTTTTCTCCATAAAGGTGATTTCTGGAATTTGATAAAACTTGGGATCGACAAAATCGCATTCATAAACAAACAAAATCTCGTGACCTGATTGCCCGTTAAAAGTGAATAAATTTTCTTGACAATCCAAGTATTTTATGTTTTTGATTTTTGCTTCTAGTTCTTCTTGAAATTCTCGTTGTAAAGCCTCAAGACTCGTTTCGCCGAACTCTACACCACCACCCAAAGCACGATAAAAGGTTTGTTCTTTTACCGGATCGTAACCTTCAGAAATAAAAACGCGATCGCCTTGGCGGACAATTCCCAAAGCTAAAACTCGGATTTCCCCTGGTTTATGCATACGGTATTTCTGTTTGAGTTATGAAGCACTCGTGAAGGTTGTTATTAGTCATTGGTCATTAGTCATTGGTCAGATGTTTCTTACTTGAGATTAATTGCTAGTTTCCGTCGTAAATAAATCTAGAGCGATCTTCATCGTCCTCTTCGATCGCCCAATCCTCATTTTCACCACCTATATATAACCGTTCGATATTGACATATTCCTGACTCAATTGCCGCAGGGAATTAATTAAAATATCGAGGGCGATCGCATCACTCGTACCCAAATCGAACCAGCACCGCGCCCAAGTTCCCTGATACTCAAATTCACCCATATTATGCATCAGCGCCATCATGCTACTATCAGCTTGCTGCGTATCATAGTCCATATAGCTGAGGTCTAAACCTTCTTCCTGGACTTGTAAATTTTCGGCATTGAATCCGCCTAATTTACCTAAATAAAACCAAGACTGAAACACCTCTTCAACGTACTGCTTTTCCATCGGGGCAGGAACGTTACTAAATTGAATCCAAAACCAAACATCAAAAGGGTTAAATTCGCGAAATAGGACTTGCATTGTATGGGGAGTGGGGAGTGGGGAGTGGGGAAGTCAAAAGTCAAAAATCACTACTTACTCATAACAAATGACCAATGACTAATGACAAATGACTAACGATCGCTATCTACTTTTGCTGTGCTACCGTACTGAGGCGACGGACTGCTCTGTTTCTCTCTCGTTCGATTTGCTTGACTAAGTCAGGTGGGAGTTGGGCTTTTTTGGCGATCGCTACATCAAAATTTTTGACCGATTCTTGCAACATGGCTGCACTCTTTTGCTTGTTGCCATAGGTCGAAAGTATTTGCCCTTTTAGGTAGTATAACTCTGGGTTGCTAGCACTAGATTTCATTGCTCTATTCACAGCCTCGATCGCTTGAGGATACTGTTTCATATCCCGATAAGCTACCGCTACACCCCGTTCGGATAAATACTTGGGTCCAGCAAACCTTTGCAAGCGTCCAATTGCTTGTTCTGGATTAGAAAAGGGGAGATTTACAGACACCATTAAGTCCATATACCCTCGCAGCAAGTTTAATTCTGGATCGGTCGAGGAGATGGCTTCAGCTTTGTCCATATATTGATAAACTTGCCGTAGTTCTGCCAAGGCTTGCGGCGTTCCTTTCACCGTCCCTTCTCGAAATAAAGTAGCCGCACCTAATAAAAAATGACCGACTGCTGAATATAAATTACCGCGTAACGGGTCTGTAGATGTTAGTTGTCGAGCTGTATCTAATGTCCTTTTGCCGTAAGTGCCTAAAGAATTGTAGTCCTCGTTGAGGAGGTAGGCAAGGGAGGCTCTCATGGCATAAGCTAAAGGCTCTTGCTGCTCGTTACCTGGCATTTCCTTCAGGTATCGATCTGCTGAAATGTAATCCCCTTGCTCGAACATGGCTTTAAAAGCGGCTTCAGTTTTCTCGCCAATCGGTCTTTGATTCGTGGCGCGAAAGGGATCTTGAGCCAGAGTAGGAGTAACGAGGTAAAGAGTGAGTGCGATTGTACTAGCGATCGCGCCAAACGTTTGCCGGATCATAATTTATCGGTTAGAGGTTAGGTGTTAGGAAGTGGTGCGTGGTGCGTGGGTCAGTTTTAGATTTTAGATTAATCCAAAATCCAAAATCTAAAATCTAAAATTCCCCCTGCTCCCTTGTTTTTGACGCATCTGGAGATGAGAAGTTGCAGCTAACTTCGATCGGGATTGACATCTGTTTGCCAGAATATAGGCAGAATTATATTTGGTATATTTGGCGTTGCCGAATATCTGTTAACGTTTGTTTGTATGTTTAACTGATGCTTTATCTAAAAAATCTGACTTATCACCCTCCAGCGAGTTCAACAGCTATTTTAAAATCGATTGACCTAGAATTAGCACCCCAGCAGTTAGGGTTAATTATTGGTCCTAGTGGTTCTGGTAAGAGTACGCTACTAGAAATATTATCGGGGTTAGTGTCGCCGACAGCAGGAGGCGTATGTTGGGGAACGCAAGAGCTGCTACCAGAAAATTTACAAGAGTTGGCAGGTTTAGTATTTCAGTTTCCAGAGCGCCACTTCTGCGGGGGGACAATTTTAGAAGAACTACGCTTAGGACATCCAGAGTTAGGTTCGGAACGAGTCAAACAAGCTTTGTCAGATGTAGGTTTGGAGAATTTACCGCTACACACGCCGCCACAAGTCCTAAGCGGAGGACAGCAGCGGCGTTTGGCTGTATCTGTTCAGTTAATTCGTCAACCCGCACTGCTTTTACTAGACGAGCCTACTGCTGGGTTAGATTGGTCGATGCGCCGACAGCTAGTTAATTTGTTGTCTCAACTCAAGCAACATCGGACGTTATTAATCGTGACTCACGATGCCGGAGATTTACTAGCGATCGCCGATCGCTGCTGGACGATCCAGCACGGTGAGCTTTATCCTACAAATGGGTTGGCGATCGAACCGCATCGAGTAGCGTAATCAGTTATCAGTTGTCAGTTATCAGTTGTCAGTCAAGAAAGGGTGTGGGGTGTAGGGTGTAGCTGTGTAATACTTACGACTTACGAATACCCGACTTACGACTTCTTCTCTTACCACTACTCACTACTCACTAATGAATGAAATTTGGCAACAAACTTTGAATTGGCAACCTAGTAGCGAGCAACAAGCACAGTTTCAGCAACTTTATGAATTGATTGTTGCAGGTAATCAAAAACTCAATCTGACTCGCATTACTGCACCAGAGGAGTTTTGGGAAAAGCACCTGTGGGACTCTTTGCGAGGAATTGTATCTTTGCTACAATCGCCTTCTGTAGGGGCGCACAGCTGTGCGCCCCTACAGAAGGCGATTGATATTGGTACGGGAGCTGGTTTTCCTGGCATTCCGGCAGCGATCGCTTTACCTCATACGGAGGTAATTTTACTTGATGCCACACAGAAAAAAATTGCTTTTCTCAATTCTTTAATTGCTGAAATGAATCTTCAAAATACTCGTACTATAGTTGGTAGAGCCGAAAATATAAACCAGCAACCTCAACAGTATCAAAACTACGATCTAGCTTTAGTTAGAGCTGTGGCGGCGGCTGATGTTTGTGCAAATTATGCTTTACCCTTTCTCAAATCGGAAGGCTTAGCTGTTTTATATCGAGGTAATTGGACAGTAGAAGAAGAAAAAACTCTAGAAACTACAGTAAAAAAGTTGAGTGGAAAAATTGAAAATATTGAGAAATTTACAACTCCGCTGAGTCATGGGATACGCCACTGTATTTATTTAAGAAAATTAGTAATTTGATGTAGAGACGTTACATGTAACGTCTCTACATCAAGTTAACATGTAACGTCTTTACAAAAGTCATTTTGCTGCTTGAATCGAGAGTTGCCGAAATTGGATCGATCGCCGCGATTTCCAGTTACCGTACTGTGCTTCGAGTGGCAGCGGTTTGAATTCTAGATTTTCTGTCTTCATGGCATATTTTAAGACATCAAAAAAAGAACTACGATTTTGATACTTAAATGTAATAGTATTCTGTCCGGCGATTCCTTGAAACTTGAGTTGACGCTGAATGCGATCGCCTGTTTTAATTGGTGCGATTCTCTCTACTTGTACGTTGTCAATTTCTACAATTATAGCTTGAGAACTTATGGGATTGTCAAAGCTAAATGACAATACTAAATCTTGAGGTACAGAGAGATGGAAACTCAGTTCAGTTTTTTCTCCCAATCCCCAGCGAAATTTACTATTCTGTTTATCTATTTCAATTCCGCCTAATCCAGCCAAGTTTATACTATATGGCGCGGCTGTTCGGAGCAAATTTGTTTCAGAGTTATCTAATAAAGGTTGAAACTGCAATCTAGTACCTAAATCCGAGTTAACTTGAAGCCGCCAGTTAGCAGATTTAGGAATAAATTCTATCCTACCACCCGTAGGCGCTTCTGTAACCATTGTTGGTACGCCGAAACGACCGTAAAATTCTTGAGTGCAGTCTTTTGAGAGTAAATCTGTATATAAATTAATTCCAGCAAAATCATTCAATTTATAAAAATCCGTGAAAAAAGACCATTCATCAGAACGAAAACACTTTACTTGCGGAGTTGATGTTTTAGCCTGCGTATCTGGTGCGAGTAGTTTATCCCAACCTGCTGCAATATAGGGTTCTGCTTGAGAAGGATGTAAGCGTCCGAAATACTGTCCCATGACTTTTTTCTCATGGAATCTTCTTAAAGCAAAAACGCCACTGTTATAAACATAATACGGACAAGGACCTACTCCATTTCCACCATGAACGCAGAAAGGAAAATCTAAAACTGCTTCTCCTGGCTGCTGCTTAATATGGTTCATGTAAGCGTAAAAATTCTCATTGAGTAAAGCAGGTTGGTAGTAAGTTTTGTAAGAATAAGCAGTGTAAAGTTCGGTGCAAGCTAGTAAAACTAATGCAGCAGCTAAAAACTTTTTGCCGAAGGAACGCCAATGTTCTAAATTGATTCCTAGAGCAAAAATGCAAAAAATTACAGCATAAACTAACGTGCTACGTCCGCTAACGCGGTTGAAGCTAAACCAGGGAAAGATTTTTAAAGTTGGTAGAAAAGTAGGATGGTAAAGCAGGCACAGTAAGAGGATAATTAATAAAGGTACAAAGATGCCAATGTGTTTTCTTGCTTGCCACAAGCCGACAGTTCCTATTATTAGTAAGAACCAACCAGGACTACCATCAAAAAAAGCTTCAGTTGAATCTAAAAAAAAGTTAGAGTAATTTTGTCCTGGATTGAAAAAAGGTAAGAAAGGAATGACTATTCGTGCTGGATTCGTCCACCAAGCGCCGTAAAAATCTCCTGTATCGCTCAAACTTTTAGCGAATTTACTAATTTGGATAACCAAAGGTAGATATAAATAGCTAGCGATCGCAATTATGACTAGTAGGATTAAATTTGTTTTTGGATGGTGAAAAAAATCTTTTTTATAACGTCGGATTTGCAGCCGCAGTAATTTGCTAATTTTAATCTCTTTTCTAATTAGATACCTATAAATATTCAGAGCAAGAATATATAGAACGGAAATTGTGAAAGATGTTAATGCATAACCCGCAACATAGCCTATATCTTGACCTAAAGTTAAAACAAGCAAACAAACTCTCAATAAAATTAATCTTAAGGATACGTGTTGCCTCAATACAACTCGTTTGACGATGAGGAAGTCAGTAAAAAAGCTGAGAATTGTCCAATGTAAGATAGCGTAGCCGACGTGTTGAGGATATTTGGCGATCGCGTAAAAGTTAAAAAAAGCAGCAATGAAACCAGCGCCACTAGCGCGAATCCAGCCGTAATCTTTGCGGAGTAAAATAAAAGTCAAAATAACTGTTGCTACGATTGAAAGCAAATAGTAAAACTGCAACCAAGGACCAGCTCCAAACAGAGAATATAGTGCGGCGTAAAATAGATCTTTCTCAATTCCCCAAGGCTGAAATACGCTATTAGTTCCGTAGGGATAGAATGTTTGATTGTTGGTTAGATTTAAATGCGGTAGGGGAAAGAAATTGAAATTTTTGGCAAAATAGAAACCTGTATATTCCCATAAATCCACATATTCTTTATTAACAGTGGAATCTGGGTAGTCTGGAAGTCCTGGTCCGGTAAAGCCAGTTAAGGGATGGGAAAAATCTTTAATAACTAGAAAGCTAAAGGCAATGCAAAGACAAATAAAAGCTACAATTTGAACTGCGATAGCCATGGAGCGAACCGCCTTGGGCATCGCTTGATTTTTTACTTTTAAAAAACTATTCATTTTCGATTTCTTGCTAGCAAAATACTTCCTAAATTAGCTTCCTTTTTGCCATATACCTAAAACAGATTTACCTAGAGAATACTGCAAAATCGGGTCGATTTTTTTAGATAAAGGTATCATAACTTTATCCCAAAGTTGTATTTGTTGCTTGGTCGGAGTTTTACTTTTTAATACGAAGCGGTTGCCTAATGAAGCAATTAACCCTACTGAATCGAGATAAATAAGTTGAATACAATTTAGACTTTTTGGCATAACTGATGCTAGACTTTTTTTGTTATAGCGGCGATAGTGTCCTATGGCTGTATCGAATGGCGTAAATAGCCATTGATGCGCGGGAGCTAGCACAACTAAATATCCGCCAATAGATAAATGCTGCGTTACAATCTTGACTTCAGAGCAATCGTCTTTGATATGCTCTAAAACATCCATATAAATGATGGTATCAAACAAATTCTTTGGTTCTAAATCTGCTGAGGTTCCCACTCTCGATTTACAGCAGGGTGGTAATCTACCAATAGAAATCTTGAGATCGATCTTTTCGGTTAGAATTGGATCGGGTTCTAAGCAAAGCCATTGTTTTTGATGACCTTTGCATAGAAATTCAGTTGTTGCACCTATACCTGCACCTACTTCTAATACTCTACCTTGCAGATATTTTTCGATTAAATTCCCATAGTAGTCTTTCCAGTTGTTAGCCTGAGAGAATAACTCTAATTCCGAGCCAATATAAGAGTAATCTTGCATTGATTTACTTAGACAAAACCTCTTGAGAAAAGACTTCTTTTAACCGAGAAACAAAGTAGTGATAATCTTGACCAAGCATAAATCCATAACTATTTCTGGTGTTCAAAATCATTAGCGCAAAAACAATCGATAACATAACTGCTTGCATGAGAATTGAGCAAAGAATGCCTACCGTAACTGATGTCCAGCCAGGAATTGCTAGAGTCGTAAAAAGTTTAACAAATACAATCCCCAGCAAGGTCATTAGAATTAACAAAACGACTACAGATATAGCAATAATTAGTCTAGTACCAACTATATCTGCATACACAGAAATAGAACTGATTCCATGAGTTACTAAGGAAACAAAGTTCATCTTGGAGCGTCCGAACAGGCGGTTACTGCGCTTAGTAGCAATTTCAGTATAGGGTATTCTTGCCCTCATGATTCCAGCAGCATAATGATTCCAAATTTCGGAAATGACTACAATTCTAGGCAATACATTAAATGGAATAACGCTGAAATTACCGACTTGAATGTGATGACCAGTTAAGAGCTTGTAAATTAGCTTATAAACTAGATAAAAGCATTTAAAAACATATGTTTCCGATCGCTTAGTTCTTCTGGCAAAAATAACTTTGGAATAGCTTTCTGCTTGACAACACTTAATTAATCTGGGTATGTCTTGCGGGTTATCTTCGCCGTCTCCGTCCATAACGACAACCACTTTACAGTTTAGGTTAGCAGCAACGTAAGCTAAACCAATAGCGATCGCTCGTTGATGCCCCAAGTTTCTTTTCAGTTCTAGAATGCTGACTTTTTCTATAGCTTTAAAACTGAAAAACTTCAGATCGTTGGGGGCAGGGACAATTGAGGCATCGTCTACAATCAAAATATCTGCTCGAATGCCATGTTCTTGAAAAGTTTTATCCAAACTCCAAAACAATCTTTCCAGCGCCTCCCAGTCATTAAACACTGGAATTAGCACGATCGCAGACGGAGCATGATGGAGATCGCTATCGAGCAATGTCATTCTAGTATAAGTCCCAAGCTAGACAACTGAGAGCAGTATTGCATCGAACTATATCTTTGCGTCAATAGCAAATTTATGGTCGATCTTACCATCAAGTGAGTAGTGAGTCGATTCGTAGTGAGTAGTGACTGGGGTATAGGGTGTGGGGTTTGGGGTTTAATTGTGAATTGTGAATTGCACACCTGCCCACCTGCACACCTGCTTTCTCCAGCCCCTAGCCCCTAGTTAAGCGTCGGTTTATTTCTTTCCAGTTAACGACATTCCACCAAGCTTTGAGATATTCGGCGCGGCGGTTTTGGTATTTGAGATAATAGGCGTGTTCCCAAACATCGTTGCCCATAATTGGATAGTTACCTTCCATGAGAGGACTATCTTGGTTAGCAGTACTGGTAACTTGAAATTTGCCATCAGGAGTGCGAACCAGCCACGCCCAACCGCTACCAAATCGTCTTTCTCCAGCTTGGTTGAATTGCTGCTGGAAGCTGGCAAAGCTACCGAAGTTTTTCTTGATGATAGAGGCAATTTCTCCAGTTGGTTCTCCGCCACCTTTTGGACTCATAATTTGCCAAAACATACTATGATTGATATGACCGCCACCATTATTGCGGATTGTCGTGCGAATATCTTCTGGTAGGCTCTGAAGATTTTGGATCAGCTGTTCGGCGGTTTGACCTTTTAATTTTGGGTATTTGGCGATCGCTGCATTTAAGTTTTTTACATACGTTGCATGGTGTCTGTCATGATGAATTCGCATTGTCTGGGCATCGATATGCGGTTCTAATGCTTTGTAGTCGTATGGCAAAGGTGGTAATTTAAAATCTCCACTAGGGCTGGGTTTCTGTTGCGCCCAAGCCGAATCGTGCAAAGTATAAGTTTCTATAGCATAAGCACCAGCAGTTGCTCCTAGTAAGAACAAGAAATTACGACGCTTGAGAGACATGAGTACTAACCTTTACTGAGTTAATCGAATTTGTGACAGCAATTTTTTGGTGGTTGGTAATTGGTAATTGGTAATTGGTAGTTACCTATTACGTTCTTCCTGATTTATCAACACCTTTTCTACTGCAACAGTTTTCATATTCTCAGGTTTAAGGTCATTGTGCTTAATCCTTCATTTTTTCCCTAGCCCCTAATCTTGCGATAACCGCTTGACTGCTGCACCGCTTAATAATTTGTGCGCTTCGGCGAGGATAGCGGGAATCTTATCGGCGTGGGGACTGTTAGCAAGGCACGATCGCAAATCCAATTGCTCGATCTGTTCGGCTTTATTACCAGGAAACCAATGACCGCCATTACCGAGGAGATTGTACCGCATTTTGGCGTATTCCGTTAAATCGTAGGCGATCGCTAAGTTTCTCAACCACAAGATTGTCGGAATATTCACATTACCTGGGGTTTCGTCGTACTTGGGTAAACCAATCTGCCAAGTTTTTACCCAATCTTCTCCTAGGCTGTCACAAGCCGCTTGCTCTAATCGCGTCAAAATCGGTGGTAAAATCTCATCTGCTCGATCCAAATATTCTAAGGTTTTGAGGTGTTCGTCAAAATCATGCGGTTTGGCGGCTCCCAAGCTGAGGGTATGAATTTGGGAATGACTCAGACAAAACAAGTCGTTGAAAACCATCGGACTGAGGGGCGAGCAGAGATTGACTAGCTTTTGCGGTGGCTTGTAGAGCATTCCGCCTTTGTCGGAGGGGCTGATGATAAATACTCCCATGTCATGACGATTGGCGGCTACAACGGCTTCCCAGTTAACTTGGTTGATATAGTACCAGTGAAGATTAACGTAGTCGAATTTATCGGTAGCGATCGCTTGTGTAATAATTTCAGTTGCGCCGTGGGTAGAAAAGCCAATAAATCTCACCTTACCCTGAGCTTGCCACTGCTGGGCTAATTCCAGACATCCGCCAGGGCGAACGGTTTGATGTAAGGTTTCGGCATCGTTAATACCGTGGATGCCCAGCAAATCGACGTAATCTAGACGTAAATTACGTAAAGACTGCTCGAACTTCTGGCGAAACTCTTGAGGGTTTTGACTGGGATTGACTTTAGTTTGAACAATCAGGCGATCGCGATCGCACTTTGGTAAAATGCGCCCCAGTTGCACTTCTGAAGTGCCGTAACCCCTTGCCGTTTCAATGTGATTGATGCCAACTTCAATTGCCCTACGGATTGTGGCTTCCAAGTTACGCTGATTCTTCTGGGGAATCGTCCAAGCGGGGATATCTTGCCATTTGAACTGATAGCGCATCCCGCCACAGGAAAATACGGGCATGGATATCTCTGTGCGTCCAAATCGTCGGTACTGCATAGAATTTCATGGGCGCACAGCTGTGCGCCCCTACAAATTACACCCTACAAATCACATCTGTCTTACCACGGGTTGATTGTCTTGGACTTCGCCAATCAGGACGAGATCGGTACAGTTGACAAAAATGCCATTTTCTAGTACGCCAGGGATGTTGTTAAGGGTTGTTTCTAATTCAGCAGGGTTAGCGATCGCGTCAAATCTCACATCGACTACCATGTTACCTTGGTCGGTGATGACGGGTCCGGCTTTTTTCACGCCCATCCGTAGTTCTGGCTTTCCACCTAGCTTTTCAATTGCTCGCATTACAGGTGAAATTGCCATGGGGATGACTTCTACTGGGACGGCAAATACGGAACCCAAGCGATCTACCAACTTACCGCTATCGACAACGACAATAAACTGATTTGCTAGGTAGTCTACAACTTTTTCGCGGGTATGGGCAGCACCACCACCTTTAATCAGATTTTTTTGCGGATCGACTTCATCCGCACCATCAATCGCCAAGTCGATATGGTCGATTGCGTCTAGAGTAGTTAGAGGAATGCCATATTGTTTAGCTAGGACTTCGGCTTGAAACGAAGTAGGAATACCGACAATATCTTTCAGGTCGCCAGATTTGAGGCGATCGCCGATATATTGAATTGCATAAGCGGTAGTAGAACCCGTACCGAGTCCTACAATCGTACCAGACTTTACCAGGGCAGCGGCGGCTTTGCCAACTTCCTGCTTCATTGCTTTTACTGGATCTACTGCTGCGGTCATGTTGAAAAACTCAGTTTTGAAAACTCAATCTCTGCCGCGATTAGTATATATTGCTGCGGGACGTTGAGAAAGAGGTGCTAGGGACTAGGGGCTAGAGGCTAGGAAGAACGTTGGGGGAAAAGAGAATGAAAATGAAAAGCAGGTTTTGTCTGTGTAGAGGCGATTTCAATCGCCAATTCATGCAGGTAGTCTTAGTTAGCGCGATCGCATTTCTTAGTTTATTATTACCGTATTTTACAGCTCCAGCGTTAGCAGTAAAAGATCGATTATTTCTCGATCTCTCGCTGGAATATTTAGGAGAATATCACTTGCCAACAATCGGTGATTTGAACGCACTAGAGGCAGGCTTCTCAGCAATTACTTATGACAAACGGCGCGATCGCTTTTATGCTGTTTCTGGTAATAAAATATATACTGTTAGATTAGATTTTAACACTGATTTTGACGCTATAAAACTCCAAAAAGTTGAGATTGAATCTGTGATTTCACTTGCAGATAAAGATAGCAGAAATCATGAATTAGAAACAATTAATTCTAAAGGAATTGCTTTAACACCGCAGCAAACTGTATATATTTCCGGTTCTCAAGTAAGTAACGAGCGATCGCTTCCATTTATCCGAGAATTCGATCTGAAAACTGGACGAATGCTACAAAGTCTAACTATTCCAGAACGATACATTGCTAATGCCACGCAGGGAAAAGAGCAAAATAAAAATACTCAAATTACCCACGATGAGGTCGCATTTGCAGCTTTAACCTTTAACGCTACTGGTACTGTCCCAACTAGTGGGGAACCAATTAATTTATTTACTGCTACTGAGTCAACGCTATTACAAGACCGAGATTTGTCTAATTCTCAACAAGGAAAAGCTCGATTACTGCATTATTTAATCGGCTATGGTACGCCAATGTTATTGGCAGAATATGCTTATCCTCTTGATGCCGAACTTGAAGAATTATTATCTGTAGAGGGCGTTCATTTTCTGAGTTTAGAAGTACAGCCAGCAGCGAAAAATGGCAAGATTTATCAGATTGTCACTAGCGGCGCAACCGATACATCAAAAGTTGCCAGCCTGAAAGGTAAAATTAGAGGGGTTCGAGAAATTAAGAAAAAGTTAGTTTTAGACTTGCAAGAGTTAGGAATCTCTCTAGAAAATTCACCAGGGATGACTTTCGGCTCTCGTTTACCAGATCGAACGCAAAGTTTGTTATTAGTAAGTAATGACCAGCAGGAAACCAAGTTTTTGCTCTTTCGCCTGCGTTCTCAGTGATTTGAAACTGTCTTAACTCCATTTGACCTTATCGAATTTTAGTTCTTGATGCTACTTGAAACGCACCGAGCAACAATATTAATATACCTATGATGAGTAAAACGATCGCGGGAAAAAACGAAATGAAGAAAAACATTGCTGCTCCTAATGCATTAGCACCTTCCATTGCTGCTATAGTTGCAATACACAAAGCGATCGCGGGAATTGCATACGCACAGATGAATATAATATGAACCGTAATAGTTGGCTGAATATATCGATGCGCGGGGGTAAAACGAAGGAAAATATATGTGATGCAAACAAGGCTTATAAAGATACCAGGAGAGAGCCATCTCATCTCTTTGAACGCAATTAAATAAAGCATTACAAAGAAGACGTTGAGCGCAAATGCAACGTTTAACATAATTTATGATAACTTGTAGTCTATTTCTCTTGTATATGTTTTATGCTAATTTTTTCTAAAAATTTAACCTCTATCGCGATCGCTCTTTATATTTCTATAGAAATATAGGCGATCGCCTGTTTTCATAAAGTTCTTAACAAATGACAAATGACAAATTTATCTAAAATTTACTTGATAGTGTACTGTTTGTTGAATTTGCTCCAAAGATAAGCCTAGTTCGCGTGATAAAGCGACTTCGATTTGACTGACTTCTGTAAAGGGAAATTCAAACTCTAACTTTTTTAAAGCAGAATTAGCAGTTTTCACTCTAACTTTAGAAAAACCCTGATGATATTTAATCTCAACTCCAATTGAAAGAATGACTTTAGTTGGTTGTTCTTGGACTGAAGTATTAGCTTGGATTGGCGTTGTGACATAATAAGAGCGATTTAAAATTCGGTCGGTAATTAATCCACCACCAATCCAAAAAGCGATCGCCAAAATTGGTAGCGGCAACCAAAATTCTAATCCCAGAGATTTGAGAGGGTGAAGCGATCGCCATCGACGCATTAGATATTTCACAGAGTTCAGCTAATATTATTCATATCAGTCTATCCTTAAAACAGTGACCAGTTATCAGTTATCAGTTATCAGTAAGAGCGTGAAGAAAGGAGACAGGAGTTAATCACACTTGCACACCTGCCCACCCGCACACCAGCTCCCCACACCCTACACCCTGTTCGCCACTCACCAGTTAATTCTTACTTACGAATACCCGACTTCCGACTTCTGACTTGTATTGACCTATGGTAATTTTACTAGTAGAAGACGATCCAGCACAGCTAGAACCAATACATGCAGCTCTTTCCCAAGCGGGGCATACTGTAGATACTGCTAAAGATGGTGAAACGGCGCAGTGGTTGATGACTCAGAAAGATTACGACTTGCTGATCGTAGACTGGATGTTGCCGAAAGTTAGCGGCGTGAGTTTGTGTCAACAGTACCGTCAAACGGGTAAAACTGCCCCAGTACTGCTACTAACGGCAAAAGATACCATAGCCGATAAAGTTGTAGGCTTAGATGCGGGAGCAGATGACTATCTTGTTAAACCAGTGGATCTGCTAGAGTTATTGGCAAGAGTCAGAGCATTGGGTAGAAGATCTCCTCAATGGCAAGGTGATACTACAATCGTTGCCGATCTTCAACTCCATCGTCCCACGCTAACCTTAGAAAGAGGAAAAGCGATCGCTCAACTCTCAGTCCGAGAATTTCAGTTGATGGAATATTTCATGCGTCACCCACGCCAAGTCCTCTCTCGCGAGCAAATTGAAAGCACTTTATGGGAGTGGGGAACAGAACCAGAAAGCAATGCCGTGACTACACTAGTGAGAAGACTGCGCCAGCGAATGCAAGCCGTTGGAGCCAAAGATTGGTTAGAAACTGTTTATGGTATGGGATATCGGTTGAATGCACCAGAATGAGGGAGTAGGGAGTGGGGTGTGGTGAGTGGTAATGGGTAATGGGTAATGGGTAGTTGGTAGTTGGTAGTTGCCTAAAGTTGCACTCATATGCCCAAGAAGCCCTGTTCTCCCTGCCCCCTCAGCAACCTTGCGCTTCCTCAGCAACCTTGCGCTCTCTTGCCCGACTCCCTACTCCCGACTCCCTACTCCCGACTCCCTACTCCCCAATTATGTTTAGTCGCAGTCGTCGTAACATTGCTTGTTGGTTTGCTCTGTCAATGGGAAGTATCCTCGTAGTTTTTGCGGGGGTGGTTTATTACTTAGAGGTGGAGGAGCAATTGCGGAATTTCGATCGCAACCTGTATAAAAAAACTCGGGCGATCGCGGCGGATGCAGAGTATCAGTTTTATGGGGGTCGGTGGCAACTCGATTTAGAGCAATTGCCAACAATTGGCAATAATACATCACCAATAGTAGGAGATCTTGCTTACGCTCGCTGGTACAACTCCAAAGGAGAATTAGTGCAATTTGTTGGTTCTCCAGCCGCACCCAAATATCTCAGGCTTGCTCCTGGTTTTGAGACGATTCAGTCTCCTACAAAGTCAAAACTGATGAAACTTGCTGCTTCTCATGTATGGATGCGGCAAATCACGCTACCAGTCTTAAAGTCAGATTTGCTGATTGGTTATTTGCAAGTGGCAACTCCCATGAATTCCATGCGCGAGAGTCTAGAGCAAACGCGCTTATATCTTTCTCTCGGCGTACCGTTAGCCCTCAGTACGATTGGGCTGACGGGTTGGTATTTGGCAGGACTAGCAATGAAACCGATTCGCCGTGCTTACGAGCAACTACAGCGTTTTACTGCCGATGCTTCTCACGAATTACGCGCCCCGCTAGCGGCAATTTTAAGTAATGCCCAAGTAGGCTTATTAGCACCAGCAGAGGATACAACTCAGCCGCGCCAGCGCCTAGAAAATATTGTCGATCTGTCAAAATCAATGAGTACGCTGATCGGTAATTTGCTATTTTTGGCACGTCATGAAGGCTCGTTAACTGCTGATGCACTCAAAAGTATCGATTTGGTCAGCTTGATGCAACGATTGGTCGGCGAATATCAAACACAAGCAGCAACGCAGGGGTTAGATTTTGTTGTTCAACTACCAGAACAACCAGTAAAACTGGTTGCCGAACCAGATTTATTGCAACAGGCGGTGAGAAATCTGCTCAATAATGCTTTTAAGTATACTCCGTCTGGAGGTAGAGTTTACTTGCGAATGTCAAGCCAATCTTATCGAGCTGTCATCCAAATAGAAGATAGTGGCATTGGCATTCCGGCAGAAGATTTACCTCATATTTTTGAACGATTTTATCGCGTAGACACCGTGCGATCGCGGCAGACGGGCGGATTTGGTTTAGGATTAGCGATCGCCAAACAAATAGTCGAGGCACACAACGGCAAAATTACCGCCCAAAGTACCCTCGGACAAGGCGCAACTTTTAAAATAGAACTGCCGTTAAGGTAATTTATCAGTTGTCAGTTATCAGTTATCAGAAGAAAGGAGACAGGAGCCAGGAGTCAGAAGTCAGGAGTATTTTTACTAACCACTACTCACTACTCACTACTCACTACTCACTTCCCAATGACACATTCATGTCATATTTGCATAGCAAACTAGATTTAAAGTAACATGCAGAAGTCGCTAGCTTCTGGCAAATTTTACTTGTCAACATCTATTCAAAAATTTAGTTATGCAGTGAAGAGCTGTTCTAAAAGCCGACAAACTTATCATCTGGTGCATTGATAATGCAAGTATCATTAGCTAGAAGTAAGCAAAGAGACATAAGTTTTTTAATTAACAAAAGTCTCGATCCAGAAAACTGACAATATGGCAAATAAAGTAGTGGCTCCAGAGCCAAAGCCGACTCTTTCAGTTGTGGACGCAAGCGCGATCGTCGTTGGCATGGTGATTGGGGCTGGCATTTTTGAAACTCCAACCCTGGTAGCTCAAAGTGCGGGCAGTCAAGGCGTTGTCTTATTCGCTTGGTTCCTAGGTGGAGTCGCCTCTCTCATCGGCGCTCTTTGCTATGCCGAACTGACGACGGCATATCCTCACCCTGGCGGGGATTATCATTATTTCATGCGTGCCTTTGGCACAAATATTGCTTTTCTGTTCGCCTGGGCGCGGATGACAGTGATCCAAACTGGTTCGATTACGCTGTTCGCATATGCTTTTGGCGACTATGCATCCCAAGTTTTACCGCTAGGTGGCTATTCTTCTGCGATCTATGCATCTGTGTGCATTGCCCTTCTCACTGCATTGCAGCTTGTAGGCATTAGGCAGGGAAAGTGGACGCAAAACTTACTGACGCTAGCAACAGTGTTGGGTTTGGCATTGGTGATAATTGCCGGACTAGTTGCTGTCGCTGGCACTGCTCCTGTACCTAACGGTACAGCTACCAATGGTGGCGGTGCTTTTGGACTGGCGATGGTCTTCGTGCTATTAACCTACGGTGGCTGGAACGAGGCAGCTTACATTTCGGCAGAAGTGCAAGATGGCAGACGCAACATGGTCAAAACACTGCTGTTGAGTATCGCTATTATTGCCGGACTCTACATGTTGGTCAACTTTGCTTACATCCACGGACTAGGAATTGCTGGGGTGGCGGCTTCCAAAGCAGTAGCAGCAGATTTGATGCGACGGGTGTTTGGTGAAGGTGGAGCAGTATTTATTAGCTTACTTGTTGCGGTGACGGCACTGAGTTCGATCAATGCCACGATTTTTACGGGGGCGCGGACAAATTACGCTTTAGGAAGAGATTTTCGAGCATTTTCTCTTTTAGGGCGTTGGAACGATCGCGGTAATACCCCAACCAATGCCTTACTCCTGCAAGCGGCGATCGCGTTAGGACTCGTTTTGCTAGGCACTCTCACCCACGAAGGCGAGAAAGGGTTTGAAACCATGACTGCCTACACCTCGCCCGTATTCTGGTTCTTTTTTCTCTTATCGGGGATAGCACTATTCGTCCTGCGACAGCGAGAACCCAATACATCTCGTCCTTTCCGCGTTCCTGGCTATCCCGTTACCCCTTTAATTTTTTGCGCCGTTTGTGGCTACCTACTTTACTCCAGCGTCACTTATGCTTCCAGTCAGGCGTACAGTATTGGCGCAATTGTAGGCATAACGGTGATGGCAATCGGCGTACCTGTCTTACTCTTCGTGCGTCGCAGCTCAAATATCAGAGGAGAAAGAAATTAAATGCAATTACAGCGAATATTCAAACTTGCTGTGATACCCGCGATCGCCGCTAGTTTTGGCATTGTTAATAGTTTATTGCTACTAAAATCCGATACTCAAGTACGAGCGCAACCCACCCAAGAAGCAACTCAGGAAGCTGCACCCCAGACGCAAACCGAACCAAGACAACCAGATGCACCTTACGTTCCTACACCCCAAGAAGTGGTCGATCAAATGCTCAAACTGGCAAAAGTGCAAAAAGGTGACGTACTCTACGATCTCGGTAGTGGTGACGGACGCATCCCCATTACCGCAGCCAGGGAGTATGGAGCGCGTGGAGTGGGCATAGATATCGATCCAAAGCTAGTTGAAGCCGCTACCGAGAATGCCAAACAAGCAGGTGTGAGCGATTTAGTAGAGTTTCGCCAGCAAGATCTGTTCAAAGCTAGCTTTAGCGATGCAACAGTACTAACGCTTTATCTGTTTCCAGAAATGAACGCCAAACTCAGACCCCAAATGTTAAAACAACTCAAACCAGGGACTCGGATTGTGGCTCACGACTTTGCGATCGAGGGCTGGAAACCAGATCGCGTAGTGGAAGTCAAAGGACCAAACCGCACTCACACCCTTTACTACTGGGTGATTCCCGAAAAATCAGTGACCAGTGACCAGTGACCCCTTCAGTGACCAGTTGAACAGTGACCAGTGACCAACAACCAAGAATTTTTTGTGGTGATAACTGATAACTGATAACTGATAACTGATAACTGAACGCTAGAAAATTTCAGTATATCTGACGCTAGGAGAACGTGAATGCAATTGCAAAAGATCTTCAAGCCGATCGCTGTAGGAGCGATCGCGCTGAGCATGGGAATTATTGGCTGTACGTCGCAAACCGGAATTAATGCCCAAACACAAACCGACACCGCTCAAACAACCCAAACAACACCACCAGCAGGGCAAACCGAGCAACGAGAACCTGACGTACCTTACGTCCCCACACCCCAAGAAGTTGTCGATGAAATGCTCAAACTGGCAAAAGTCCAGAAAGGAGATGTCCTTTACGATTTAGGTAGCGGTGACGGACGCATTCCGATTACAGCAGTTGAGGATTACGGCGTGCAAAAAGCTGTGGGTATAGACATTAATCCACAACGGATTGAAGAAGCAAACGCAAATGCGAAAAAAGCAGGCGTAAGCGATCGCATACAGTTTCTCAACCAAGATTTATTTAAATCCAATTTCGGCGAAGCTTCCGTCGTGACGCTGTACCTTTTACCAGATATCAACGTCAAACTGCGACCCCAGTTATTCAAACAATTGAAACCAGGTACTCGCATCGTTTCCCACGATTTTGACATGGGTGAATGGAAACCAGAGCGCGTCGTCCAAGTGCAAGGACCAAATCGCACCCACACCCTTTACTACTGGGTCGTTCCCAAAAATCCACCAGCTAATTTGAATCAATGATGAGTGGGGAGTGGGGAATAGGGAGTGGGGAGTGGGAATTGGTAATTGGTGGTTGGTAAATTCTCCTCTGCCCCTCTGCCCCTCTGCACACCTACCCACCTGCCCCTAAGACTCCCCACTCCCCACTCCCTATGAAATGGCATGTATTATTGACAACTACCCTAGTCGCCCTACCTACGGCAAGTTGGGGACAGACAGGACGAGCTGGAGCGGATGTGAAAGCTTTGGTGGAACTGGGCCCTAGGGTAACTGGTACGCCAGTCATGGCAAAAGCGAGTAGCTATCTAGAGACAGAGTACCGCAAGGCTGGTTATAAAACTCAAATTCAGACTTTTACTTACTCTAGATTTGAGGATTTGGGTTCGAGTTTGATAGTAGGAAAAACCAAAATTATGGGTTTACCTCTGAGTGGATCGGTAGCGGGTAAAGTCAATGCGCCCTTGGTATTCGTACCTAATGTCGGACGACCGGAAGACTTTGCTCAAGTCAATGTTAAAGGCGCGATCGCAGTTGTCGATCGCGGGGAAATTCGGTTTTCCGAAAAGGTAAAAAATGCTACTACTGCGGGAGCGGTAGCTGTGGCGATCGTCAACAATAAGTTAGGCGCACTGGCTGCTTCTCTCGGTGGTGGAACCAGTAAAATTCCCGTACTGGCTTTGTCTGGAAAACAAAGTTCTCTGTTGCGCCAAAGCGATCGAACCAAACAACTAGCTACTTTGCACGTCAACACTCGACAGCGTGAAGTCACTGGGCGAAACGTAGTGGCTTACCTACCTAGCGTCATCCAACCCCAGATCCTCCTGGGCGCTCATTACGACTCCGTACCAGGTGCGCCAGGAGCAAATGACAATGCTTCTGGTACGGCTGTTGTTTTAGAAATTGCCCGCAGAATTGCTAAAACTCCCCTAGCCGAACGAACTTGGTTTGTTGCTTTTGATGGTGAAGAAGATGGATTGCATGGCTCTAAAGCTTTCGTACAATCCGCACAACCGCAGCTCATTTCTAACCTCAAGGCAATGCTAAATTTTGATATGGTAGGTGTAAATCTTCAACTAATGGCAAGCGGTACGCCGCAACTCACAACCCAAGCGAAAGCGGCGCAAAGTGAGTTGTCTACTTCTGAATCCTACAGTGGCAGCGACCACGCTTCCTTCGCAGCGGCAAAAGTGCCAGTTTTATTTTTCCACCGAGGTCGAGAACCAAATTATCACACGCCCAACGACAAGCAAGTAGACCCAAATCTACTTGATGAAACCGTCAGTGTAGGGCTGGAAGTCGTGGAACAACTGCTTTGAGGGGAGAGTGGGGAGTAGGGAGTGGGGGAGCAACTACCAATTACCAATTACCAATTACCAAAAACTATGAAAAAGTCGATAACTTATTTATCTTTAGTATTGATGGGGGCTACGGGTAGTTTGCTGGGAACTCAATTGTTGCCCAACCGACCGGAGTTTATCCCGCCATCAGTTGCTCAACTTCCGGCTCAAGTTCCTAGTGGGAATATTAACTTCATCGCTAACGCTGTAGATAAGACTGGAGCGGCAGTTGTCCGCATCGATGCTGCACGGGCTGCTAGAAGTGCCAGACAGTCTGGAAGAGTCGTGAGAGGAACTGGTTCGGGCTTTATTATTCAGCCAGATGGGTTAATTTTGACCAACGCTCACGTTACTGGTGGCGCTGATACTGTTAACGTCACCCTAAAAGATGGACGCAGATTTACAGGTCGGGTTTTGGGTAGAGACGAATTGACGGATGTAGCTGTAGTCAGAATTGATGCCAACAATCTACCTGCGGTGGCGCTTGGTAATTCTGACAGCCTTCGACCTGGAGAATGGGCGATCGCGATCGGTAACCCTTTGGGATTAGATAATACTGTCACGGCTGGAATTATCAGTGCTACAGGTCGTTCCAGCAGCGATGTGGGAGTCCCTGACAAGCGTATCGGCTTTATTCAAACTGATGCAGCAATTAATCCTGGTAATTCTGGCGGTCCCTTGTTAAACCAGCAAGGTCAAGTTATCGGCATGAATACCGCAATTATCGGCGGCGCTCAAGGTTTAGGTTTTGCGATTCCGATTAATCGGGCGCAGCAAATTGCCGAACAGCTAGTTGCTAAAGGAAGGGTAGACCACGCATACTTGGGAGTTCGCATGGCAACTCTCACCGATGAGATTCGAGAAGCTTTAGCGCAAGAGTCAAATGGTAGCGTTACTATCTCTGCTAACCAAGGAGTTGTGATTGTAGGAGTCGAGCGCAATTCTCCTGCTGCTAGTGCGGGTATCCGTCCAGGCGATGTGATTCAACAAATTAACGGACGACAAGTGAGATCTGCTGATGATGTACAGCGAGCCGTGGAAAATAGTCAAATTGGCGTGACTTTACCTGTCGAAATCAGCCGCAATGGGAGAAATATCAAGCTCTCAGTCAGAGCTGGTGAATTTCCTGACAGTGCTAGCTAATGGATGCATATTAGATATGAGGAGATGTAGAGACGTTCCATGAAATGTCTCTACATCTCTAAAATATTTCCCTTGCCCCTCAAATGGACAATCTCCCCAATCCCAACTGGTATTATCAGGTTCTAGAAATCTCCCCAACAGCAACGGCGCAAGAGATTAAAATAGCTTATCGCCAACTGGTGCGAAAATACCATCCCGATCTCAATCCAGGCGATCGCACTGCGGAAGATCGGTTTAAGCTGATCGTCCAAGCATACCATGCTCTGCTGACAGTGCGATCGCAGTCAACTTCCAGCAATCCAAAAGCTGCTTCCAACCCAGAAACTAATACTTCATCACCTACTAGCAACAGAAGTAATACAAATGGCGTGCGCTTCCATGTTAAACAGCGTGATGATACTCCTACCGTTGCTCTCTCGCCAGAAGACAAGTTACTCAAATTGAGTACGCTCAACCAAGTATATAGTCTGCTCAAGCGGAAAAATTTTCAGCAAGCGGTAGATGTAGTAGAAAAGTTAGCCATCCGCTTTCCCAACGATCCAGACGTACAACCGTGGCTGGCTACAGCTTATCATCGTACCGCCAGACAGTTCATTTCGCGCCAACAATGCGATCGCGCTAGAGTTTACCTCAAAAAAGCCCTGCAAGCCGATCCTCACAATAAAAAGCTATGGCAAGAGATCGATCGCGATTATAAAGCTATAGAACGCCAGTTGATGTTTTAACAGCGATCGGTTCTCAGTTAATTCCAACTTACGACTGAGTGAGTCGATACTATTTAGTGCGACAATACTAGTAAGGACATGTATACCTTGGGTGTATAGTGCCTATAAAGTTTTAAGCGCGAATTGAATTAGCCTGTAGCATCACCATTGCCACCTTGTAATAGAAAAACAGCTGGATAGCAGCGTAGGTTCTCCGGTATTCCGTCACCAGTGATACCACTGCTGCTTACCTACTATGCAAAGGGGGACAAACTATGATTGATGCGAACGAGATTCTCAAAACAATGTGCCAGAAATATCAGGCAGCCGTTAGCGCCAACGATTCGGCAGCTTATTGTCAGCTATTTGCCGCAGATGCGATTCGGATTCCACCAGGTTCGGAGCCTGAGCGGGGTCCAGAAGAGATCTCCAAGAGCGAACAGAAAGACTATGATGTGGCGAAATGGAGCGTCCAATCTAGACCCGTTGATGCTCTATGGATTGACGACCGATGGATATATGGAATCGCCAACGCCGATGTGACTACTGTTGCTCATGCTGATGGAGCGACAAATTCATTCCAAGTCACGAAGACCTGGCTTCTCCATCAAGAGGACTCAGGAGAATGGTTAATCAAAAGGCAGATGTGGAATCTCAAATAATGACTGTATCGATAGCTGTCACAGTTATGTCACATTCATTCGTTACTTTATAAATGGCTGCAACGAGTAAATGAGTTACTCCTCACCCTATCCTCAATTCAGCGAGTAACTACCCTCTCCAAATTTTGGAGGGGGTTTTTTTTGCATATAGTAGCGATCGCGTTTGTTGTTACAGAATCTTTAACGCAAGCAGCTTTTGTTTACGTAACAATACATGAGCTTTTAGTTATATTTGTGACATTCTAATAAGTAGCTATAACCTTCTCCTAAGAAATTTCCTTTTCCTATGGATACTCGTTCCCATCCCAAACAATCGACACTAAAGCAAGAAGCAGCAAATGAGAATACGTCACCAGCAAGGTTGCGGGAGTTAGCAGGAATGAGTACTCAACTGGCGCGGATTGTAGCAAAAAACTGCAATGCCGATCCTGAGTTGTTACGAGAATTAGCAGCCAGCAGCGATGATTTAACCCGTAAAGAAGTTGCTAGTAATCCAAATACGCCAACTGAAATTTTGTGGAAGCTAGGGGAATTTCCAGAGGAATTGTTGAATAATCCAGTGTTTGCGCTGTCGATGTTAGAAGATCCTAATTTTTTAGAAAACATACCACACGACACACTATGTAGTTTATTACAGCATCATGCAGTACCAGATTCTTTTTTAGAAAAGGCAGTAGACGCTTCAGATTGGGAGATACGATTAGCAATAGCAACAAATTCCAAAACACCTAAAAATATTTTAGAAAAATTAATCAATTATCGCTCTACTGCTCTGAATGAAGAAGTAAGGTTACACGTTAATTGGGTAGGTGAAATCAGTGAAGGTTGGGACGAAATAGCAAAAGCTGCAATGAAAACTACTAACCTACGATGTAACAGAAGTTATAAGAACGAAGATAGTATGTGGATAGTTGGAGCTATGCATGTTCATGAAGCTTGTCTACCTTTATTAGATAAACATGTAGGGTTAGAAATTGCCAGAAGTTCTAGTACTTCTATTTATCTTTTACAACTTTTGGCAAATGCAAACGCTAACTATAAAACATTAAAAGCCATTATTGAGAATCCTAGTATTACTGTAAATTTACTAGAGCAACTATTGGGCGATCGCGAGTATTATATTCGTCAACTTATTATTTATCATCCTGATATATCTTTATCTGTTTTGCAAGAATTTTATACTCAATTAAAAGCCGCAACCCTTCTAGAAACTTCGCCGCAAGTTCTCAGAAAACTGGTCGGAGTCGGTGGAAAGCCATACGCAAAACTGTAGCGCAGCATATTAGCATTCCAAAAGACTTAAAAGCAGAACTACAAGAATCGGAAAAAGACGATAGCGATGATTTATTTGAGCCAGATGATATTGTAGAAGAATGGGATGATTTAGGTAAGATAGATAACGATGAAAAGCTTTGGCAAGAGTTAGCAAAAAGTTCTAATTTACCAATATTAATTTTAGAACGACTGGCAAAAGATGAAGACTATGTGGTTCGCAAAAATATAGCGAAGAATTCGATTACACCTATAAGTATTTTGAAACAACTAGTAGGCGATCGATCTTTCTCAGTTCGTAGCACTGCTGCTGCGAACCCTAATATTTCTAGGAGTTTAATGCAGAAAATATTGTTGTGCAAAGATTCATCAGCTAGTGCAGGTTTAGCAGAAAATCCAAACACACCTACAAAGATCTTGAAGCAACTAGCGGTAGATAAAGCTAAATACGTTCGTCAGAAAGTTGCTCAGCACCCATATACTCCTGCAAAAATTTTAGTTCGGCTAGCAAAAGATGAAAATGAGTGGGTTCGATCCTTTGTTGCCTCCAATTTCAACACACCCATATATATTCTAGAGCAATTATCAAAAGATGAAAACAAAAACGTTCGCGCTCAGGTAGCCGCACATCCTAACACATCTACTACTATTTTAGAGCAGTTATTAAACGATCCAGATAGTTCTGTTCGTAAGGCAATTGCTATGCGTTCCGATACTTCTGCAAGCATTTTAACGCAATTGCTAGAAGATCGAAGTGATTCGGTTCGCGAAAGTGTAGCCTTACATGCTAATACACCTACGAATACTTTGGAAAAGCTAGCAACAGATGAAAATTGCTTCGTTCGTATTGCTGTTGCCAAACATCCTCACACTTCCACAATTACATTAACTCAGCTAGCCACAGATGAAGAGTGTTTTGTTCGTCAGACAGTTGCTACAAATTTCAATACACCTGCTAGTATTTTACAAAGATTAACTAAGGACAAATACAGTTTTGTGCGGAATGCAGCACTGGAAAACTTTTGCCAAAGCATAATTTTTGATCGCAATACTCCTGCTACTACTTTACAACAGCTAGCAGAGATCGAAGATTGGCGCATTAGTCTGTCTGTTGCTCGTCACCCCAATACTCCTGCTACAGTTTTAGAAAACCTAGCAAAGCATCCTATTTGGAAAGTTCGCTTAGTTGTAGCTAGAAATTCAAATACTCCTGAAACTGCTATATCGCAACTTGTAGAAGACAAAGATAAAAAGATCCGAGAAGCGGCGATCGCCAATCCAAATTTACCGCAAAACATCCAAATACAGATGCAACTTCTAAATAATCCAAATACTGCTACAACCCAGCTGGCGGAGCTTGCTAACAGCCAATGGATAGCCATTCGAGAAAGGGTTGCACTTCACCCTAATACTCCTACAAGTATTTTGGAAAAATTAGCGCAAGATAAAACTGTTGCAGTGCGTTTAGCTGTAGCTCAAAATTTTCGTACACCTGGAAATTTTTTAGACAAGTTAGTAGAAGATAAAGATGAGAAAATTGCGATTGCAGTTGCAGCTAATCCCAATACTCCTGTAACCTTATTAGAAGAATTCGCACGGAATAAAAATAAGCCACTTCAGGGAGCATCTGTCAGAAACTTATTTAGTCAATATCCAGATAAAGCAGTACCATTTCTTGAAGGATATCTCAAATCTGCTAAACCTTCCTTCACTCGCCTACTTATTTTCTTAAACCCACTTGCACCCAGCGCATTTTTAGCAAAAAACTATCGTTCTTTGGCATGGTTAGAACGATATGCGATCGCCCAAAATTCTAACACACCAATAAATACGCTCAAGCATCTAACTCAAGATAGTAACTCAGTTGTACGTGCCGCAGCTAAAGCTAATTTACAACAACGGAGTTAAGTTAGTTGAAATCAACTCAAAAACAACTCTTTAATTCCCGTACTACCAATTTCAATTGCCAAAGCTGCCAACAAAAATCCCAAAAGCTGAGTTACAATCACCTCACCTTCCGCACCAATCCACTTATCAACTAAAGCCGACTGACGCACGATGAACCACGTTACAAACATCGCCGCCACAACTCCCACCACCACGCTAACATGAGCGTTGGGAGAATCAGACATTAACAGCATCACAGTCGTAATCGTTCCTGATCCCGCCAGCAGTGGTAAAGCTAGGGGAGTAATCGCCACATCCCTTTGCTGGTCTACCGTTGGCGTGTCTATATCTCCGTCCAGCATCTTCAACGCAATCAATAGTAACAGTAAACCGCCCGCTACACGTAGAGAACCCAGACTAATTTCTAAATATCTTAAGATCCATTGTCCACCGAAGGCAAACGCTAATAATACCCCCGTTGCAACCAAACTAGCTCGATCTATAACGCTATTTCTTTGCTCCGGTTCCATTCCTTTAGTTAAGATCAGGAAAATTGGTGCATTACCTAGAGCATCTGCCAGCACGAATACAGCTACAAAGGTTTTAATTAATACAGAAATATCCACGTCAGTTATCAGTTATCAGTTATCAAACATTACATGTAACGTCTGTAAAACCACTATTTATCGATCGCATTCATTGCCAGTACAACATTTTTTGGGTTTTGGTAGAAATTCTAACACCTTCAAAGTAATTAAAGATAATCTTTATAATTTCATCGAATTAATCTCTCTAGGCTGATAACTGATAACTGAAAACTGAATTAATAAACCCTTAAGAAAAGTAACATTTTTTTGTTTGGTTCTATACTGAAAAAAACGCGATAAATTAAATATTGTGAAAGCTAGCCCAATCGCGATCGCACTCTAGACAGAAAACAGATCGTTCTGAAGTTGAAAGAATTTAGTAGGAAACCTTGAGATCTTAGGTTAAGAATTAATTATGGTTCAAGCACCTGCTCCCACAGCACAGAAAGGTTCATTGACTGCTGACGAGCTGCAAAAGATGAATGCTTACTGGCGCGCGGCTAACTATCTTTCAGTCGGGCAAATATATCTCCTAGACAATCCCCTACTGAAAGAACCGCTGAAGCTAGAACACATTAAACCACGATTGTTGGGACATTGGGGAACGACACCAGGCTTAAACTTCATTTACGTCCACCTCAATCGCGTTATCAGAAAATACGACCTCAGCGCGATTTATATTGCTGGTCCTGGTCATGGTGGACCTGGCTTGGTTGCCAACACGTATTTAGAAGGGACATACAGCGAATATTACCCTAATATCTCCCAAGATACCGAAGGAATGAAGCAACTCTTCAAACAATTTTCCTTCCCTTACGGTATTCCCAGCCACGTTGCACCCGAAACGCCTGGTTCGATCCACGAAGGCGGTGAATTGGGTTACGCTGTGTCCCATGCCTACGGCGCTGCATTTGACAACCCCGATTTGATTGTGGCTTGCGTCGTGGGTGACGGTGAAGCAGAGACGGGTGCTTTGGCTACGAGTTGGCATAGCAATAAATTTCTCAACCCCGTCCGCGATGGCGCAGTATTACCAATTTTGCATCTAAACGGATACAAAATCGCCAATCCTACAGTTTTGGCGCGGATGAGTCATCAAGAGTTGGAAAGCTTGTTCGTTGGCTACGGTTACAAACCCTATTTCGTTGAGGGTGACGATCCCGCTACCATGCACCAGTTAATGGCGGCGACGATGGATAAAGCAATTGAAGAAATCAAGGCGATTCAACACGAAGCGCGGACGAAAGGCTATAGCGATCGCCCTCAGTATCCGATGATTATACTGCGATCGCCTAAAGGTTGGACGGGACCAAAAGAGGTAGACGGCAAGAAAACAGAAGGTTCTTGGCGATCGCACCAAGTCCCATTTTCCGAAATGTCCAGCAAACCAGAACACGTAACATTGCTGGAACAGTGGATGAAGAGTTACAAACCAGAAGAACTCTTCGATGCTGAAGGTAAATTAATTCCAGAATTAGCCGCACTCGCACCCACCGGACAACAGCGCATGGGTGACAACCCCCACGCCAACGGCGGAGTTTTGTTGCAGGATCTGCGAATGCCAGATTTCCGCGACTACGCAGTAGAGGTAAAAAACCCAGGTACGACAACAGCTGAAGCCACCCGCGTTTTAGGCAACTTTCTGGCTGACATCCTGAAATTTAACGCCAAAAGCCAGAATTTCCGAATTTTTGGTCCTGATGAAACCGCATCGAATCGCTTAGGCGAAGTTTTCAAAGCCACAGACCGGACATGGACGGCAGATTTCTTACCAGAAGACGAACAGCTGTCGCCTGACGGTCGGGTAATGGAAATTTTGAGCGAACATACTTGTCAGGGATGGTTAGAAGGATACTTGCTAACCGGACGACACGGAATATTTTCTTGTTACGAGGCATTTATCCATATCATCGATTCGATGTTTAACCAACATGCCAAGTGGTTGAAAACAACTCGCCATATCACCTGGCGTAGACCTGTAGCCTCCCTAAATTACCTGCTGACTTCCCACGTCTGGCGACAAGACCACAACGGTTTTTCGCATCAAGACCCAGGTTTTATCGACCACGTCATGAACAAAAAGGCTGAGGTGATTCGGGTCTATTTACCCCCCGATGCTAATACCTTACTCTCGGTTGGCGATCATTGTCTCAGAAGCCGCCACTACGTCAATGTTATCGTTGCCGGAAAACAGCCAGCTTTGCAGTATCTCGACATGGATGCAGCAGTTAAGCACTGTACCAAAGGAATCGGTATTTGGGAATGGGCGAGCAACGATAAAGATAGCGAACCTGACGTAGTCATGGCTTGTGCGGGGGATATTCCCACCCTAGAAACTTTAGCAGCAGTAGATCTGATGCGGCTGCACTTCCCCGATTTAAAAGTCAGGGTGGTGAATGTGGTGGATTTAATGACGCTGCAACCCAACACCGAACACCCCCACGGGATGACGGACAAAGATTTTGACAGCATCTTTACCACCGATAAGCCGATTATTTTTGCTTTCCACGGCTATCCCTGGTTGATCCACCGTCTTACCTACCGCCGTACCAACCACCGAAATTTACACGTTCGCGGTTATAAGGAAGAGGGAACGACGACTACACCCTTTGATATGGTCGTATTGAACGACTTAGACCGCTTCCATTTAGTGATGGATGCGATCGATCGCGCACCGAAACTGGGTGCTAAAGCAGCTTACAGCAAGCAAATGCTCAAAGACAAACTGATCGAACACAGGCATTATGTCTCCGAGTACGGCGAAGATATGGCAGAGGTGAGTGACTGGAAATGGCAGTATTACAGTGGTTCCCCAGCTGATAAAGCAGCAAAAGTTGATACCCAGCAAGATAATGCTAGTTCAACTCCATCTTTAGAAGGAGAAGAAGGCGCAGCAAAGAAATAAGTTAGAAGTTGAGTATTCGTAGGGGCGGGTTTTGACCAAAAATTTCTGGTTAAAGCGGTCAATCTATGAGCTAAACCCGCCCGTACAAAAGTCGTCGGTCGTAGGGGCGGGTTTCGACCAAAAATTTCTGGTTAAAGCGGTCAATCTCTTGGCGCGCACCTGCCCGTAAAAAAGTCGGAAGCCAGAAGGCAAGGGGCAAATTTTGACTTTTGACTTCCCCTCTATGTAATCATTGTGACTTTTGCAGTTGGAAAGATCGGGCAAGGTTAATAGCAGGAAACAGTCAATAGGGTACTCGAATATGCAAATACAGGAACCCAAGCTGCAAAGTCAAGAGATGGAAATACAATGCGAAGACGATCGCACGGGGATTGGTGTTGAAACCCTCAAACGAGCGTTTTTAGATAACTTATTCTACGTCCAAGGCAAGTTTCCTGCCCTTGCCACCAAACATGACTACTACATGGCGCTAGCTTATACAGTACGCGATCGCCTTCTACAACGTTGGGTCAATACAGCTGCACTTTACACCCAGCAAGGATCGCGTACTGTCGCCTATCTTTCGGCTGAGTTTTTGATGGGTCCGCATTTGGGTAATAACCTGATTAATTTGGGCATTTATAACCAAGTGCAGCAAGCCATGACCGAGTTAAAACTCGATCTGAAGGAATTACTGGCGAAAGAAGAAGAACCAGGACTGGGAAATGGGGGTTTAGGTCGATTAGCTGCTTGTTATCTAGACTCTTTAGCAAGTTTAGAAATTCCCACCCTCGGCTATGGCATCCGCTACGAATTTGGCATTTTTGACCAACTGATTCGTAACGGCTGGCAGGTCGAGAAAACTGATAAATGGCTGCGCTACGGCAATCCTTGGGAAATTGCGCGTCCAGAATGGGCTGTTTCAGTAAAATTTGGCGGACGCACTGAGGCGCATAAAAATGCTCAAGGACGCTATCAAGTACGCTGGGTTCCGCATAAAGTTGTCCTGGGCATTCCCTACGACACGCCGATTTTAGGATACAAGGTAAATACAGCTAACACCTTGCGATTGTGGAAAGCCGAAGCACCAGAATCTTTTGATTTTGAAGCTTTCAATCGCGGGAATTACTACGGCGCAGTTGACCAAAAAGTTACCTCGGAAAATTTAACCAAGGTACTTTATCCCAACGATGAAACTTATGAAGGCAAACAACTGCGTTTGGAACAGCAGTATTTCTTTGTTTCCTGCGCCTTGCAAGATATGCTGCGGATTATGATCCGGCAGAAATTGCCCTTAGAACAGTTCCACGAAAAATTCGCCGTTCAGCTAAATGATACCCATCCCGCGATCGCAGTTGCCGAATTGATGCGGTTGTTGTTAGACGACCACGAAATGGATTGGGAACCCGCTTGGGAAATTACCCAAAAAACTTTTGGCTACACCAACCATACCTTGTTACCAGAAGCTTTGGAAAAGTGGTCGCTGGAGTTATTTAGCAGCCTTCTCCCCCGCCATTTAGAAATTATTTATGAAATTAATTGGCGCTTTCTGGAACAAGTGCGACATAAATTTGGCACGGATGAAGGACGAATCGGACGACTATCGTTAATTGACGAAAACGATGGTAAATTCGTGCGAATGGCGCACCTTGCCTGTGTCGGTAGCCATAAAATCAACGGTGTGGCAGAACTTCACAGCGAATTGTTGCAAAAAACTACGCTGCTAGACTTTTACGAATTTTTTCCCGAAAAATTTACCAACGTCACCAATGGCGTAACCCCCCGACGCTGGATTGTCTTGAGTAATCCCAAACTGGCAACTCTGATTACGAGTTGTATCGGAGACAGTTGGATCAAACATTTAGAAGACGTGCAACAAATCGAATCCTACGCCACAGATCCAGGGTTTCAGCAAGAATGGCAGCAGATCAAGCGCGACAATAAAGCTAGCGTCGCTGAAACAATCCTCGATCGCACGGGTGTTAAAGTCAATCCCGACTCCCTATTTGACATTCAAGTTAAGCGCATCCACCAATACAAGCGCCAACACCTGAATATTTTGCACGCAATTACTCTTTACAACCAAATCAAACAAAATCCTGGGTTAGACGTTCCCCCTCGTACCTTAATTTTCGCAGGCAAAGCCGCCCCTGGTTATTATTTAGCAAAGTTGATAATTAAACTGATCAACTCCGTGGCTGAAGTGGTAAACAAAGACCCAGATATTGGCGATCGCCTGAAAATTGTCTTTTTACCAGATTACAATGTCAAAAACAGTCAGCCGATCTATCCCGCCGCCGACCTTTCCGAACAAATCTCTACCGCAGGCAAAGAGGCGTCTGGTACGGGTAACATGAAATTTGCCATGAATGGGGCATTAACAATCGGCACTCTCGACGGTGCAAACATCGAGATCCGCAATGCTGTAGGGGCAGAAAATTTCTTTCTATTTGGCTTGACAACAGAAGACGTTGGTGCATTGAGATTGACGGGATACCATCCCAGGGAATATTACGCAGCGAATCCGCAACTGAAACAAGCGATCGACCAAATCGCGGCGGGCTACTTTTCCCACGGCGATCGCAAATTGTTCAAACCGCTTGTAGACTTGTTGCTAGACAAAGACCCCTTCATGTTGATGGCAGATTATCAGTTCTACATCGATTGCCAACAACAAGTATCTCAGACATATCGCGATCGCGATCGGTGGTTGCAAATGTCAATTTTAAATACAGCCCGCATGGGAAAATTTTCTTCCGACCGTTCCATCCGCGAATATTGTCAACAGATCTGGAAAGTGCAACCCGTTCCGGTACAATTGGCAGCAGAAAAAACTGGCAACGGCTGGTTCGACGAAGAGTGAGTAGTGAGTAGTGAGTAGTGAGTAGTGTAGAGACTGCGATATATAGCGTCTGTACAGAGTGTAAGAAGTGAAAAAGTAGTGAGATGCAAAGCGTAAATGCTCTGATGGTGCAAAATACCAAGTGTTATCTAACTCTTTTGTTATCTAACTCTTTCTCTAACAATCGACAACTTACCTCTTTCCACTACTCACTACTCACTACTCACTACTCACTACAAACGACGAGTGACAAATTATGTTAAAAATTGGCATTAACGGCTTTGGTCGAATTGGACGTTTAGTAGCGCGAATCGCAGCGCAGAATCCGCAGGTGGAGATTGTCGGGATTAACGACCTCGTTCCCCCCGATAATCTCGCCTATCTGTTCAAATATGACTCCACCCACGGCACTTTTAGCGGTCGGGTGGATACAAAAGAAGATGGGATAGTCATTGACGGCAAGTTTATCCCTTGTACGGCGATCAAAAATCCGGCTGAGTTACCTTGGGGCAGTTTAGGTGCAGACTATGTAGTGGAATCTACAGGTTTGTTTACCACCTATGACGGGGCATCCAATCACCTCAAGGCAGGCGCTAAACGGGTAGTAATTTCTGCCCCCACCAAAGATCCCGACAGGGTTCCCACGCTGTTAGTAGGCGTGAACCACGAGAAATTCGACTCCCAAAAAGATGCGATCGTCTCTAATGCCAGCTGTACCACTAACTGTCTGGCTCCCATTGCCAAAGTGATTGATGACAAATTCGGCTTGACCGAAGGGTTAATGACCACCGTACACGCCATGACCGCTACCCAACCTACTGTAGATGGTCCTAGTAAAAAAGACTGGCGCGGCGGACGCGGGGCAGCCCAAAATATCATTCCCTCCTCCACTGGGGCGGCGAAAGCTGTAGCATTGGTGCTGCCACAGTTAAAGGGTAAGTTGACAGGAATGGCGTTCCGCGTGCCTACCCCCGATGTTTCCGTCGTCGATCTCACCTTCAAAACAGAAAAAGCCACCAGCTACAAAGAAATCTGTGCGGCGATGAAAGAAGCCTCTCAGAATGGTTTAGCAGGCATTCTCGGCTATACCGAAGATGAAGTTGTATCGATGGATTTTCGCACCGATCCCCGTTCTAGCATCTTTGACGCTGGTGCAGGCATCGAGTTGAATTCCAACTTCTTCAAAGTCGTTTCCTGGTACGACAACGAGTGGGGTTACTCCTGTCGCGTCCTCGATCTGATGCTCTACATGGCACAGAAAGAAGGAATACTAACAGGCGATCGCCCCTTGGTAACTGCTTCTTAACTAGGGAGTGGTGAGTGGGAAACTCGTCCCCCACTCCCTACTCCCCACTCCCGACTCCCCAAAATCATGCGACGCACTAAAATCATTTGTACTGTCGGACCCGCTACGTCTTCTTTTGAACGCTTGCAAACTCTAGTGGAAGCAGGGATGAATGTAGCAAGGCTGAATTTTTCCCATGGCTCCCACGAATTTCATGCCCACACGATCCAACAGCTCAGACAAATTAATAGCGAACGACATCAGCCGATTGCTCTAATGCAAGATTTATGCGGTCCTAAAATCCGGTTGGGAGAATTGCCCCCAGAGGGTTTAATGGTGGAGCCAGGACAGGAAATTGCCTTCGTTATGCAGAACAAAGGCGAAACTCTAGAAGCATTACCCCTGCCGATCCCGACATTGTTTGCAATGGTACGGATCGGCGAACCAATTTCAATTAATGACGGGCGCGTGAAGCTGATCGTTACGGGTCGCGATGCCGATACAATTAGAGGCTTAGTTAAAGTTGGTGGTTTGCTCTCCTCCCATAAAGGAGTTAACTTACCTCAAACTCGTTTACCCGTTTCCTCAATTACAGAAAAAGACCTTGCCGACCTGCGATTTGGCATTCAGTCGGGTGTAGATTGGGTTGCTGTATCCTTCGTGCGATCGCCAACAGATTTAGAACCAGCCCAGCGAATGATAGAAGCGGTTGGAGCTAAAATTCGCATCATTGCTAAAATCGAACGGCGAGAAGCCGTAGAGCAATTCGATTCCATCCTCGCAGCTGCCGATGGCATTATGGTTGCCCGTGGTGACTTGGGCGTAGAAATGCCGATCGATGAAGTTCCTTTGATTCAAAAAGATATCATTCGGCGTTGCAATCAAGCCGGAAAACCAGTTATTACAGCAACGCAAATGTTAGAGTCGATGATTGGCGCACCCGATCCCACCCGCGCTGAAGCCACCGATGTTGCCAACTCGATTTTAGACGGTACGGATGCAGTCATGCTTTCCGGCGAAACAGCTGTCGGGCAATATCCGATCGCCGCCGTCCAGATTATGCACAATATTGCCTCTCGTACAGAACAATCTTTGCAAGAAGGCTCGCGCCAATACTGGTCTTATCCCGCAGGTAGCCTCAGCATTACCGAGTCTGTCGCCGAAGCCGTGTGCAAGATCGCTTACGAAATTGGTGCAAAAGCAATTTTGTGCAACACATCTTCTGGTAGCGCAGCGCGGCTCGTCTCCAAATATCGCCCCACGACACCAATTATTGCCCTCACCACCGAAAAAAATACCTACCAACAGTTAGCTCTTTCCTGGGGTGTCGAACCTTACCCGATCCCATCGGTCAGCAACACCGAGCAGATGCTAGCACAAGTCATCAATACAGTTAGCCAAAAAGGTCTAGCCGAAAACGGCGATAAAGTTGTCATCACCTCTGGTATTCCCTTCGGCGTATCGGGAACTACCAGTTCTGTCAACGTGCATATTGTGGGAGAACCGATTGGTTCGTAATTAAAGTGAGTCGATTCGTAGTGAGTAGTGAGTAGTGGTGATTGGTAGTTGGTAGTTGGTAGTTGGTATGTCGGGTAAACGCACAGTCGGAATTAATTGATAACTGATAACTGACAACTGACAACTATGTAGAGACGTTACATGTAACGTCTCTACACTGATAACTGATAACTGATAACTGATAACTGACAACTGATAACTGTATGAGCCTCAAACTCTACCTACTGCGACACGGAGAAACAATCTATAGCCGGACTGGAGGGTTTTGCGGAGAACTCGACCCAGAACTGACCCCAGAAGGGATGTTGATGGCAAAGGCGTTTGCGGAAACTTATCGTTCCCTACCTTGGACGGCAGTTTATGTCAGTCCGATGAAACGCACGATCGCCACTGCAAAACCATTATGCGACGCGATCGGCATGGATATGCAATTGCGTGACGGATTGAAAGAAATCCGCTACGGTAAATGGGAAGGGCAAACGATGGAATTTGTCAAGCAACATTATGAAGGAGATTACGTTCGGTGGTTGACGGAACCAGCTTGGAATCCACCAACTGAAGGCGAAACTGGCGTTCAAATCGCCAGCCGCGCCATGCCCGTAATTTCTGAAATTGAAGCTAAATGTCCTACAGGCAATGTTTTAGTCGTTTCTCACAAAGCCACAATTAGAATTATTCTTTGCAGTTTACTAGGAATTGATGTCGGACGCTATCGCGATCGCATTACTGCCTTAGCTGCTTCCGTTAGTATTGTCAAATTCGACGTACACGGTCCTTTACTAGAAGTGTTGGGCGATCGCTATCACTTAGATGTGACGTTACGTAATTTGCCTGGAACGTAAAAAAGCGAATAGTGAGTAGTAAAGAAATTTTCTTGACCTAACGCTATTAAAAAAGTAATAAGCGTCCTGCCATCACTGATGCGTCATCCCGAACAAGTAGAGGATAAGGCAGGGGCATTGGGTTTCAGCTTGAGTGACAATGTGTTGCACGAGATTGATAGTCTACTTGCGCCCGTTCTGCCTCAACCAGCAGCCCGATGAGGGAGCGATCGCTCGTTTGTTGACAACAGTATGGGGCGATCGCGCGATCGAGAAAAAACAGCGATCGCCTTTCACCAACTCAATCAACCGCAACTGACTTTTTGCGGATGGGACGCTTGCGATCGGATTTTTTCTTCAATCCGATTGCTTGGGCTTGATCGCTATCCGATCCATATTGCCCGCGCACGACTTCTTTCATAGCTAATACAGCATTGTGAAATTCCCATTCTGCTAATCGGGCAGCATCGGCGGCAGCACGATATAGAGCTAGCTTCTCGGTTTCAGCTTGTTGCTGTGTTAACATAGCCTGATAAGTTTGCTGTAAGTGGGTAGCAGAGGCATCAGAACGAGTTGTGTCGTAAGTGCCGATCGTTTGCAAACCGTGGAATGAATCAATATTTTGATCGATAACTTGAGGGCGCAAACGGCGCGTCGTATCTTGGGAAGGCATAGGATTATACGTAAGAGAGTATATATTTAATCTGCCCGTTGCCACAAGAAAACTAACAGTAAGGTGAGGTTTTTAGCTAAAGCAGAGGGTAGATGAATGCTTGCAGGTCAATGCATTCGCAATGCAAGTTGATGCATTGTTGATGTAAGCTGATGTATTCACAATGCAGGCGATTGCATTTAGATAGCACGAAAATGCGATCGCAAAACTGCTAGGTGATATTAGTTGGTGTGGGGTGCGATCGCGAATTGACTGCATGAGAACCGCTAGGCGCGAATAGCATTAATTTTTGCTGTTTTTTGTAAAACGGTCTGTAAAGAAACACAAGGAGTAAGTGTGGGGTGATGAATGCGATTGTTTAATTTGTATCGAAGATAACACTTATTGCTTAATCGCTAGTGAGTCAAAAAGGTAAAACTATAAAAATACTCTTAAAGCAGGATAGTTAAGCAGAATTATCAGTAGGGTTATCGTACTCAGATAGTGGGCATTGTAAAAAAAGTACGGTTATACTATCAAGTCAAGTATTGAGAAAAAATTTAGGAAGAGTGCATTGTGCCAAACTGCCCATACTGTGATGTCCCAATTGACGAGGCTTACAATTTCTGTGTCAGTTGCGAACAACAAGTGAAATGTCTGAAGTGTGGTAGTTACCTGCTCAAAAACAAAAGTAAATGCCTCAACTGTGGAACTCTTCTTAACACTTCTCAACCCAACGTTGCTCCGACGAACACTTTTTCTTTGGAAGAAGAGCGATCGGATAGCAATTATTCAAGAAAGCTTAATTTGTCTTTTACCGATACTGCAATTGATAAAGTAAGCTCTGTTCTAGGAAATTATGTTCCTCTTACTCCATCTATAAATCAGCGACACGTCTCAACCCACGCTCAAAAGCCCATTTTGCCTCCTTTTCAGGAAATAGTCGAAGAAGAGCGGTTAATGGAGAATGAAACTCTTCAAGAACAGGCTATTGATACAACAGTTCAAAACGGCAATGCTCGTAAAGATTCTTTAATTCCTTTAAATTATTTTGAGAAGGACGGGGAGGGTTTTCTTATCTCTACTACTCCTGATTACAAAGGAAGGAATAAGAAAAGCCAGCAGAAACACTTCATCTTGCTTTATGTTTGGGCTTACAATCTTACACGTGAAGAGCCAGTGCCGAACAAAGAACATCTTATTCAAGCAGCCCGATTGAATGAAATATACGATACAAACTTCTCAACCAATTTTAATGAAATTGCAAGCCGTTTTCCGATCGAAGCTGATGGAACTTTCAAGCTCAATCCCAACGGACATGCGGAGACAAACAAAATTCTTCTAGAAATGCAGAATTCAGAGAAGTCTGGTTTTGAGTATTGGAATTCAAACCGAAGAACTAGTACTAGATCCTCTAAACCGAGTAAAGAAGAGGAGCAACAAATAGAAAACTGGCTTCAACAACCATCAAATTTTGACAACTTTGATGTGAGAACATTAAGTACTGTGGTTAATTTTGTGATTTTAGCTTTGTGCGATATTACCAAGGAATTGAAAGTTCAAGAAGCTGTAAAACCTGCAACAGCATACGAGTATCTCATCAGAAGATACAAGACTGTTCCAGTCACCAAGAAAAACTTCCGCGATAATATAGCGAATAAAAGATACGAAAAATATTTTAGGCGTACTTCTGATGGATTGTATTATCTTACACCCGAAGCTGAAAATCTTGCTCAGAGTTGGATAAATTAAATCAGAGTCGATCGATTAAAATAATATTTTAATTCCTGAGAGACATGAGCGTTCAAAGACTTCAAATTGAGACAGCTTTATCTGCAAAGCTACCCAAAGATATTTTGACTACTCTGCTTGATGATTATCAGTATATTAAGCAACAATTTTTTCTCAAAAAATTTAGACCAAGTGAATTAAATGCTGCTCGTTTTAGTGAAAGCGTTCTTCGTCTAATTGAATTCCTGGATACAGGAAACTATACAGCTTTTGGACAGCAACTTAATACCTGTAAAGTAATAAATCGTGTTGTTAACAATACAAGTTTACCAGAAGTATTCGCTTTTTTATTCCTCAGTTAACAAGGATTTTACTAGACATTAGAAACAGGAGAAATGTTGCTCACGTCGGTGGAGAAGTCGATCCCAACTATTCTGATTCCTTATTAGTCTCACACTCGGCAGATTGGATTTTAATTGAAATCATACGGAATTATCACACTAATAGCATAGACGCAGCTAGAAAAATAGTTGAAAGTATTAATGAAGTTAAACTGCCTGTAATAACAGAGATCGATGGTTTTATACGAGTTCAAAATTCAAATCTGAAAGCAGATAGAAAAACTTTAATTATTCTGTACTACAAACAGCCAGATAAAGTTAGTGATACAAACTTAGCTAAATGGATTAGGTACAAGAATGTTAGTAGATATCGTGCAGAAATTTTGAAAATTTTAGATAATGATGCTCTTATCCATTATGAAAATGGATTCTGTACACTTTTACCTAAAGGAATTGTATATGTTGAAAAGAATATCGATCCTGAATTTATTTTGTAACTAAAATAGTATTAGCAGTAATATAGTCTAAGTTTTGAAAGGAGCAGTTTTATAATGTCGCTACAGATGTTGTTATAAGTTAAACTATGCTAGCACATCGCATTGAAGCAACAATCGGACAGGATGGAAAGCTAACGCTAGAGAACTTGCCGTTTCACTCTGGCGAACGGGTTGAAGTCATTATCTTGACTCAACCGTACAAAGCATCCGAGCAAAACAAGTATCCTCTTCGCGGAACCGTTATTCAATATGTTGCGCCGACTGAGCCTGTAGCTACTGACGATTGGGAAGTTGCACAATGATTGTGCTTGACACTCATATCTGGGTTTGGTGGATTCATGGAGATACTCAACTTACTCAGAAATACCAAGACTATATCCAAGCACAGGAGTCACAAGGTTTAGGAATTAGTGCTATTTCTTGCTGGGAAGTTGCTAAGTTAGTCGAGCGCGGTCGATTAATTTTGCCTTGCCCCGTAGATGAATGGCTAAATCTAGCTCTTGCTTATCCTGGTATATGTTTGTTGGAGCTAACACCCCGAATTTGTGTTGAGTCTACGCAACTACCAGGTGACTTCCATCGAGATCCTGCCGATCAAATTATTGTTGCAACAGCACGAGTTTACAACTGTCCATTAGTAACGATGGATAGCAAGATCCAGAACTATCCTTGCGTTCGGACGCAGCCGTAGAAATATGAGATGGATATATTAGCTCTTGCATATTGTATTTGACGAGCAACAAGCGAGAATAGTGCAATGGATAAACTAGCAAAGTATGTGAAATTGTCCGAAAAGTTATATCCGAATATGCCACTCACAATTGCCAATCTTGTATACTTCGTTAGCTCTTGCCTAAACCGAAAATCGATGCGATCGCGAATATTGGACAATACAAACTATTAACCAATTTGGGAAAAGACTAGAGAAGCGGAAATAGCGATGACAACTTAGGATGTATGAGGTACAAAGTTGAGTTGATACCTAACGCGATCGCACCGCACATAATCAGCGATAAATTACCTCCGCAGCCTACTTTGGAGTGTAAGGCAGGCAGAGCTATACATGGAATTTGAATGGAATTTAGACAAAGCAGCGTTAAACCTTGAGAAGCATGGTGTTTCTTTTCAGGAAGCTGCAACCGTGTTTAACGACTCGCTATCTACAACTTTTCCCGATCCCGACCACTCGATCGGAGAAAGTCGCTACGTTATTATTGGCATATCTAGATTTGGACAAGTCTTAGTTGTTGCACATACCGAGCGAGGAGAAAAGTTACGAATTATCAGTGCCCGAAGAGCCACTCGACAGGAGAGGAGATTTTATGAAGAAGGAAGTTGAGAACGAGATGGAAGACGAGTTACGTCCTGAGTACGACTTCGCTCAAATGGAGGGGGGAGTTAGAGGTAAATACGTTGAGCGATATCGCGAAGGGACAAACTTAGTGCTTCTAGATCCCGATGTTGCTCAAGCTTTTCCTAATGATAAAGCAGTAAATGAAGCCTTACGATTATTAATCCAGGTTGCCCAGCGTCACCGTTCCAGCACTACAATGCAGCAGACGGAATAGAAATTGTTGGTGAGACTCTAAGGTTATTAGGTGCTGACCTATGCTGTTAGCGCGATCGCCAATCTTGACTCTGCTTTAGCTCTGTTTAAAGTATGAATTAATACGAGCGGAGACTATATTTAGGTTAACAAAGTAGTCACTAGTTTTATGAAGATAGTGACGACTTTAACAAAGCAATATACAGCAGCGAGCAACTTATCTAAGTATTGAGTTTTGTTGGAGGAAGCTAAAATTGTTTTCGACTCACCACTCACTACTCGCTAACAATTATGAAAATCCTCGTACTCAACGCCGGATCGAGCAGCCAAAAAAGTTGTCTCTACGAAATTGACGGAGATGGTATTTTAGAACAACCAGTTGAGCCACTTTGGGAAGCAACAATAGACTGGACGGGGAAATCGGCAGTAGGGGTATTGAAGGTAGAAACTTCTCATGGGACATCGATAAAAACAGAAATTCCCGTCAAAAAACGACAACAAGCGATCGCCCAAATGCTCGATACTTTAAAACAAGGCGAGACTCAAGTAATTTCCGATCTAAACGAAATTGAACTTGTCGGACACCGCGTAGTTCACGGCGGACAGCAATATTCTCAGCCTACTCGCATCACCCCAGAGGTGCAAGCCGCGATAAAAGAGCTAGCCAACCTCGCACCCGCACACAATCCTGTGAATTTAGAGGGAATTGAAGCGATCGCCCAAATCTTACCAGAAGTACCGCAAGTCGCAGTATTCGACACCGCTTTTCACGCGTCCATTCCCCCAGACGCAGCCTTTTATCCCATTCCTTACGAGTTTCACGAACAAGGAATTCGCCGTTACGGTTTCCACGGCATCAGCCACGAATATGTCTCCCGTCGCGCTGCTTATCTGTTGGGCAAAGATTTCAAGTTTCTTAAACTCATTACCTGTCACTTGGGTAACGGTTGTTCGCTAGCAGCCATCCGCGATGGTGTCTGTGTTGATACGACAATGGGATTTACACCCCTAGAAGGATTGATGATGGGGACTCGTTCTGGTTCTATCGATCCCAGCATTCCGATCTATTTGCTACGACAAGGTTACGATGCCCAACAAATAGACGAAATGTTAAATAAACAGTCGGGGCTAAAAGGCGTTTCTGGTATTAGTGGAGATATGCGCCAAATTAGCCAAGCGATCGCCCAGGGGAACGATCGCGCCAAGTTAGCATTTGCGATTTACATTCACCGCCTGCGATCGCACATCGGCTCAATGCTAGCTTCCTTATCAGGATTAGATGCGATCGTCTTCACTGCTGGCGTAGGAGAAAATCACGCCCAAACCAGACAAGTTACCTGCGAGGCTTTTGAGTTTTTGGGATTGAAACTCGACGCAAATAAGAACCAATCTTCCCCTAAAGATGCAGACATTGCCACACTTGATTCAACTATCCGCGTTTTGGTTGTCCAAACCCAAGAAGATTGGGCGATCGCTCAATCTTGCTGGGATCTATTAAATTGGGAGTCGGGAGTGGCAGAGTAGGGAACAAGGAGACAACGAAACAAAGGGAAAAGGGGGAATGATTAGCAACCACCCATTACCAATTACCAATTACCCATTACCCATTACCATTCACTGCATCTTCTCAATGTAATCCAACACCATCTCATAATTAGCCATTCTGCCTTGGGCGAGGAAGAGTTCGGCAGCAATGCGAAAATCTGCCAGTGCTGCTGTGCGATCGCCTAAATTTAACTTCATAAATCCGCGATTACCATAAGCTCTGGCATTTTCGGGGTTTAATAAGACGACTGCATCGTAGCTTTGAATTGCTCCTACATAGTCTCCACCATCAGCCCTAGCTGCTGCTTGCTTCATGAAGTCTTCAGCAGTCACCGCTTCTTCTACAACTTTCATGTTTGTTCCTCGCAGGTTTGCAGCTAAAAAATTTCTTTGCTTATGTTGAAAAATTTACAACAAAGTTAGACAAAAAAATAAGTAGCCAGAAACAAAAATCTATCACTCTAACTCAAGGAAATTATGTTGCTTTTGATACGGTTTTCTATTTTTATCGTAAAAAAACTTAATCCTTAACGTCAGCAACATCGCTTGATAAACTTAAGTTAATTATTGCGCTCGAAAGCCAAAATAAAATAATACTACTTCATCAGTAGTAACAAAAGTTTATCATAAGTCAAAAACTAGAATCGCATGGGAATTGCGATCGCGATCGCTCTAGCTCAAAAGGTCTAAGTACGCAGCCAAATTGCAGCTCTGGCGCTCCAAACAGCGATCGCAATTCCAGATGATATTACCAGAAAAAATTTGGCGATCGCGTTTCAGTTGTATCCCAGCAATATGCGAGCCAGGATAAAATAATAGATGAAAAGCATAGTTGGAAAACATAGTTGGCAGCAGTACAGAAAGTTTAGTCAGGAACCGCTCAGCTAAAATTTTCCTAAAGTCTCGCGATTGTCAAGGATGAAGCAGTTAGCATCAGACGAAAGAGCAGAGCAACTTATAGCATTCCTATTTGAGTCATAAAACATGCAACTGTAGAATGCTCCTAGCAAGATTGCATTTACCAAATGACCAATTAAGTCGGAAGTCGGAAGTCGGAAGTCGGAAATCAGAAACGTCTGACTCTTGACAAATAACAAATGACAAATGACAAATGACAAATGACAAATGACAAATCAAATGGTCACAAATATTACCGAACTGGAACAACTAATCCAAAGAGTGAAAGCAGCTCAACAAACATACTCCAGCTTCACTCAAGAACAAGTTGATGCGATTTTCAAAAAAGCTGCCCTAGCAGCCAATGCTGCCCGCATCCCCTTAGCTAAAATGGCGATCGCCGAAACAGTTATGGGTGTGGTGGAAGACAAAGTGATCAAAAATCACTTTGCTTCGGAAATCATTTACAACAAATATAAAAACGAAAAAACTTGCGGCGCGATCGAGGAAGATAAAGCCTTCGGGATTCAAAAGATTGCCGAACCCGTAGGAATTCTCGCCGGAATTGTCCCCACGACAAACCCCACTTCTACGGCAATTTTCAAAGCCTTAGTTGCCCTCAAAACTCGTAATGCCATTATCTTTTCTCCCCATCCTAGGGCAAAGAAATGCACGATTGAGGCAGCAAAAATCATTTTAGCAGCTGCCGTTGCTGCTGGCGCACCAGAAGACATTATCGGTTGGATTGACGAGCCAACCGTACCTTTATCACAAGCGTTGATGCAACACCCAGATATCAACCTGATTCTAGCGACTGGGGGACCAGGGATGGTAAAAGCGGCTTATTCCTCCGGTCGTCCTTCTTTGGGAGTGGGTGCAGGAAATACACCAGCACTGATCGATTCTACCGCTCACCTGAAAATGGCAGTTTCCTCAATTATCCTCAGCAAAACATTCGATAATGGCATGATTTGTGCCAGCGAACAGTCTGTTATTGTCGTCGATGATGTTTATGAGGAAGTCAAACAAGAATTTATCAATCGCGGTGCTTACTTTCTCACACTTCAAGAACGAGAACAACTAGGTCAGAAAATCGTCATTGACGGGCATTTAAACCCCGAAATTGTCGGACAGCCAGTTCAGCAATTAGCAGCATTGGGCGGTTTTTCTATTCCAGAAAATACCAGAGTCATCATTGCTGAGGTAGAAAAGATTGGTAAAGACGAACCTTTCTCATTTGAAAAGCTGTCTCCGATTTTGGCAATGTATCGCGCCCAAGATTATGCAGATGGGGTAGACAAAGCAGAACAATTAGTACAGTTCGGCGGACGGGGACATACAGCAGTACTTTATACTTCCCCTAATAATAGCGATCGCATCCGCGAATTTGAATATAAAGTCCAAGCAGCGAGGGTGTTGATCAATACTCCTTCTTCCCAAGGTGCGATCGGCGATTTGTATAACTTCCGGCTCGATCCCTCTTTAACTCTAGGTTGCGGCACTTGGGGCGGTAATTCCATCAGCGAGAACGTCGAACCCCGTCACTTACTCAATATTAAGACAGTGGCAGAGCGACGGGAAAATATGCTTTGGTTCCGCGTCCCGCCCAAAATCTACTTTAAATATGGGGCGTTGTCCTTTGCCATTCGAGAGTTAATTGGCAAGCGGCGGGCAATTATCGTCACCGACAAGCCACTGTATGACTTAGGCGTACTCGAACCTTTAGAAGCGGCATTAGATGAAATCGGCTTGCAGTACGATACGTTCTACGATGTCGAACCCGATCCATCTCTCGATACGGTACTGCGCGGGTTGGAGTTGATGAAGTCTTTCCAGCCGGATGTCATCATTGCTATTGGTGGTGGTTCGCCAATGGATGCAGCCAAGATTATGTGGCTGTTGTACGAACATCCAGAAATCGAGTTTGAAGGGCTGGCAATGCGGTTTATGGACATCCGCAAACGGGTGTACGAACTACCACCTTTGGGTGAAAAAGCCATCTTAGTCGCAGTCCCCACCACATCGGGGACTGGTTCGGAAGTCACGCCATTTGCTGTAGTCACAGACCATCGCACGGGAATAAAATATCCGCTAGCAGATTACGCCCTTACGCCGACAATGGCAATTGTCGATCCGGCATTGGTACTCAATTTACCGAAAAAACTGACTGCTTATGGCGGGATCGATGCCCTCACCCATGCGATTGAAACCTTTGTTTCGGTTCTAGCTTCGGAGTATACGAATAGCATGGCACTAGAAGCAATTCGCCTGCTATTTAAGTATTTACCCAGCGCCTATCGTAATGGAGCTAACGATCCCAAAGCAAGGGAGAAAGTTCACTACGCAGCGACAATGGCAGGGATGGCATTTGCTAACGGCTTTTTGGGCATCTGTCACTCGATGGCGCACCAATTAGGAGCAACTTTCCACATCCCCCATGGCTTGGCAAACGCGCTGATGATTTCCCACGTCATCCGTTACAACGCTACCGATACTCCTTTCAAGCAGGCGACGTTTTCCCAATACAAGTATCCCAATGCTACATGGCGCTATGCGCGGATTGCTAGCTATTTGGGATTAGGAGGAGAAACGGAAGCAGAGAAAGTGGAGCGGTTAATTGCGGCTGTGGAAGACTTGAAGCAGCAGTTAGGTATACCTTTGGCAATGAAAGATGCGATCGCCGCAAGTCAAGCCGAATTTTTTAGCAAACTCGATGAATTAGCCGATCGCGCCTTTGACGATCAATGTACCGGAGCCAACCCCCGCTATCCTTTAATTAACGATCTCAAGCAGTTATTAGCAGATGCTTACGCAGGATCGCCTGTGGTGACGACACCAGAGGCAAATGGTAAGGGTCATGTTGACAGCGATCGCGTTGGCAATGGCATGACGGTAAAACCCGATCCCCAACCAGTAGGTTAAACCACGAAGCAGCTAAAAAATTGCTTGGCTATGTTGACAAATTTTCAACATCGTCAACATTTCTCGAAAAAATTGGTTGCTTGTTTACTAAAACTGAAACGAATGCGATCGAATAGCTAAATAGCAATTAGCTAGCTTGTCATGACATTGAACCAAGATGCATGTCATTTCCTGCATATGCTCTGAAAACTCCTATTTTGTCTGGATTTGACAGGTTATTGTATAAGAGTCACAAAAGCTGTCATTGACAACAAAAAATCAAGCATGAGTGAAGGCATCTTGTAGGTTTTTACACGCATCTCGGTGCAACGCCTTTCTCTTTAAAAAATATATCCTTCCCTGAGTTAAGCAGACACTACAAGGAAGGACAACTGATTAAACTAAATTAAATTTTTGTTGCGTTTACTTTACAGATACCGCATCTACATCGACTGTACTACTAGTAGTAGTATCGACGGTATCAGACATATTTTTGCCTTTGCGGGTTTTGTAACCTTCAATTGCCATTTGGGAAACTTCTGATACCAACAGCGTCAATAGAAAGACATCATCCAGTTGTCCCACAATCGGTAAGAAGTCAGGAGCGATGTCAAATGGCATGATGAAATACAATGCCGTACCAAGAATTATCCACCACCGATATTTAGGATTCCGTAGCGTATTGCGATACCAGCTGTAAACAGATTGGATTGAAAAGTTCATTTCTTGTACCTCCAGCTATCTTTAATATTGACAAATAACTTAGCTTATGGGAGTGGGAAAAACCGTCATCAAAAAGTCGGGAAGATGCTATAAAGCGATCGCGATGTTTTCGCTCTCGGGATGGGTGTCAAGTCACGAGATTTATGGCAAAGGCGCTTAAAATTAAATTGCTTGTCGGTGGGCAGTCATCCGATCGAGTGGTATGCTGTGCCGAAAGAATCAAAGGAGGAATGGAAAACAGTGGATGTTGTAGAAATATTCCGCAAAGGCGGACCCGCTATGTGGCCCCTGCTGGCACTGTCAATTTTAGCTTTAAGTGTGATTGTCGAGCGGTTGGGATTCTGGTTGAAGATTTTTTCTCAAGAACGAGAAATCGTCGAGCGAATTTTGGATGCAGCCCAGCAGAATTGGCAAAGTGCTACGGAATTAGCTAGAAAATTCTCCTATCAGCCTGCGGGCAGGTTTTTGTACGCACCATTACGTTTGTCTACACCCGATCCGGAAGTATTTCGCTTGGCACTAGAATCAACTGCAGAAGATGAAATTGCCTCCATGCGTCAAGGCGAGAAAATCCTAGAAGCAGCGATCGCGCTTGCACCCTTGCTAGGACTGCTAGGAACGGTTCTGGGACTGATTCAATCTTTGGGTTCGATTACACTAGGACAAATCAGCGCATCTTCTTCTGCTGGCGTGACGACAGGTATCGGTGAGTCTCTAATTAGTACTGCAACAGGACTGATTGTGGCGATCGTCAGCCTTGTTTTCTATCGCCTGTTTCAGGGATTTGCTGTCAATCAGATCAAAGTGTTTCGCCGTGCTGGTAGCGAATTAGAATTATTGTACCGTCAGTATTGGGTTAACTTGCAAGATTCTCCGGTTCCTCCTACCTCTTCTTCAATTAACACACCAGAAGTTGTCTCTGGACGCACTTCCAGCCAGCGTTTTAGCTTCGACTTAATGGGCAGGAAAAAGGCTGTTCCTCCCGAACCGCCGATAACTCCGCAAACTGATATAGATGCAGGTTACAACGTTCCACCTCCTCCTGGTAAGCGAGAAGATTCGGCTGCACCAGAGGTTTAGGAAGTCAAAAGTCAAAAGTCAAAAGAAAGGAGACAGGAGATAGGAGACAGGAGACAGAAGTAAAAACACTACTCACTACTCACTACTCACTACTCACTGCTCGCTAATGACAAATCATTTACTGCTGTCAAAACTAGCAATTTCATGAAAATCAACCTCCACTCTCCCATTGAAGAAGTTCAAGTTCAGATTATTCCTCTGATTGACGTAATTTTTTGCATTTTGACGTTTTTCCTCTTGGCAGCATTGCAATTTACGCGCCAACAGGCGATCGAGATTCAGTTACCCAAAGCGAATACTGGTACAGCACCGATGTTTCAATCGCGGTTGATTGTTACCCTCAAAGACGGGCAGATTTATGTAGAGAAAGAACCCGTACAAATAGATAAGCTGACGCAAACGCTCAAAGCTTACACTCAAGCCAATCCCCTCGGTACGATTATTCTGAATGCTTCGCGATCGTCGAGCTATAACGACGTGATTCAGCTATTAGATATCATGCGGCAAATTGGCGGCGATCGCGTTGCTTTAGCTACGACTCCTGGCTCCCCCGATTTACCATCTGGTTCTAATCTATCATCCCCAGATCTGACCCCCCTAACTCCAATTAATCCTAGTGCTAGTCCTTCCAGTCAGATTCCGTATCCTAACGCACCTCAGTCGCCGTAACGCCAAATAGTACGAGTACAATTTCACAAAATCGATTGTTGGACAGTTGAAGAAAAGCAAGTATTTTCATGCCATTGCTTTACTACAGCATTGGCAATTATTGCTCGCAATGCAATAAATTTTTACAATGTAAAATCTAAAATCTAAAATCTAAAATTGAACGGGTGAGGGTTGTTTTTCTGTCAATTTATAGATGAATTACAGCGATTTGATTCGCTAGTCTACTCCTATGAGATGTGGTTTTGAATCTAAGACTCAAGGAGTTGTAGATATGTTAATTGACTTATTAATTGCTTGGTTAGTGAGTGCTTCCAGTTTGCTAATTATCAGCCGCCTTCCTGTTGGCGTAGAAGTAGATAGTCCTGCAAAAGCATATATATCGGCAGCTGTACTAGGCATAGTTGCTGCTGTTGTTAATCCGATTTTGAGAGCAATATTTTTTATTCCCAATTTGCTCACATTTGGTTTATTATCGGGATTTGTTACATTTGTTGTCTCTGCGATCGCCTTTGGGATTGCTGCTTCTGCCGTGCAAGGTTTTCGTCTGCGAGCAGGAATTTGGAGCGTTCTATTGGGGGCGCTGGCTCTCTCTGTTGTCAGTCACTTGATCTATGCTTTTGTAGGTCCAACTTACTAGAAGGCGATTAGAAATCGCGGCTACATAGGCAAAGTGCGCCTTCGCGCATAACATAAAACAAAAAATTGTAGGGGCGCACAACAGCTGTTGTGCGCCCCTACTTTCAATTCAATCCGACGTGGCTAAGAACCAGATGGAGTTTTATCTTGGGACGAACCAGAAGTAGAGCCACTGTCACCATTGCTAGTAGCAACACCAGCCTCTCGCTCTTGCAAACGTTGTTGACGCTTTTTGCGATCGGCTGAGAGAATATCCGCCATCGTAATCAAAGCTTGCTCGATCTTCTCTAGGTTGGAGCGGTATAGCTCTAGATCTTTGTTGAGTTTATCTTCCGATACGTGCAAAGCAGTTGCTACTTGTTTAAGTGCTTCAACTCGCTGCTTTTCATCTTTCACGAGTTCCGCATCTGCTAGCTCTAACAGAGTAAAGACACCGATCGCAAACAGGCGACTGTATTTAAATTTAGGGTTGTGGGCGATCGCCTGAATTGGTGCTTGCAGATCTTCCCCTCCCTGAATTGGAGTTGTACCATTGAGCCAGTCGAACAGTTGTTGTGCCGAGACGTTCTGAACTAATTGACGCAGGCGATCGGCATCTTGACGATATCTTTGTGGATTATCCTCAATGGACTGACACAGCGCCTCAAAGATCGGTTGTTTATCCCGTTCCGGCTGGTAGCCCTGCATGAACCGCTCAAAAGCCGTAACGACACCTAGAGCGTAGATGGGGTCATAGCGAAAATCAGCATTAACTGAGAGTAAATGCATTTCTACCATTAATTCTTCTACCACCCGTCGATAGATAGTGTTAATCGGACGGGTATGTTGATTGTAGAAATTTCGCTTGGTATCGGAGACAGTACGCAGGTTATTCACAATTAAACATAACGGGAAGACTTATTAGATTATTGTCTCGCTTTATCGTGACTTTTGCCAAGCTAAAGTCGATCGGTCTCAAGGATTTACTACGGAAATTGGGAATGGGGGAAAGAGAAAGTCGTGAAGCCGATGCAGTTGAGAGAGCTGAGGCAGAACGATTGTACACCACTCCCCACTCCCCACTCCCTGATAACTGAATGCAATTACGAACCGCACGTCCTGAAGATATTGATTTCTTTCTGGCTCAGGAAGCCAGAGCAGAATTGCAAAATTTTATTTTTTCCTCTAGTCGAGAGCAACATCAGCAATATCTGGTTTCACAAGATTATCAATGTTTCATCTTCCAAAATGATGAAACTGAAGCTGCGATCGGCTATGCAATTTTATCTGGTCTTACATCACCTCATGGCAATATTTGCTTGGCACGCATCGTTATAGCAGAACCAGGGCAAGGCTATGGTAAGCAGGCACTACGTTTGCTGCTAAATTGGGTGTTTACAGAATATAAAGCCCATCGATTCTGGCTAGATGTATTTGAGGATAACCACCGCGCCAGACATGTCTATCAATCGGTAGGTTTTCGCGAGGAAGGATTGCTAAGAGAAGTCGTAAAGCAGCAAGATAAATATGTTTCTCAAGTCGTCATGTCGATTTTGGAGCAGGAATACTTTCGGCAACCTGGTAAGGTTTAACTTTTGTACGGACGGGTTTTGGTACAACAACTGTGTCATCGCTTGATATGCTAGCTAAACCCGCCCCTCAGAATATTTCACTTTTGAATTTCTTATGATACCAACAGAATTAATTGCCCTATCCGATTATATGTCAGGTGAATTTGAGAACAAAGATCAGGCGATCGCCGATCCTGCTTGGTTCGTCCACCTGCGACTGTGGCAAAAACCAGTACCATTATTTCAAGAAAATAGTATTACTCTCTTTGCCGAACAAGCCAATGCTTTGTATTTAGATAAACCCTATCGTCCGCGATTGATGCGAATACAAGCGCGTGACGATGGAAAATTACAAGTACAGTATTATATTCCTCAAGATTTTACTGCCGTGCGCGGTGCTGGGGCAAATTCTGAGAGATTAAAAGAATTTACCTCAGAACAATTTGATTTATTACCAGGTTGCTTATTAGTCGTAACTTGGCAACAACTAAGTTCAAATAGCTATCACTTCAAAGCCACAATTCCACCAGATGCAAAGTGTTGTTTTACTTATGAAGGTAATACTCAGCAAGTCAGTCTGGGTTTTGAAGCCACTCCCGAAGAATTTTTAAGTTACGACAAAGGCATAGATATAAATACAGGTGCAGCTAAATGGGGTGCGATTATGGGTGCATATCGTTTCCGTAAGCTAGAGATTTAGTGATACAATACTATACATTAAATTTGAATTGTCTTTGTCAAATAATTTCAACTATTTTGTCGCTCCTGTTCGCGCTGTTTTAAAGTTAAGTATTCTTTTAGCTTTTGAAGAGTTGCTTCAGACCACTTATTAACTGCACTTTTCTTTCCAGTAGTAATACAGTAATGATACTTGGCATCGCCTCGCAATCCAAGTTCTTTTATCATTCGTACAACTTCATGAATCTTAATATCTAAAATTTCCGCTAGATGACCACATGTATATGAATAGTACTGTTCTTTTGGAAGGTGAATTCCGCTTAAGGCAATATCTACTGCCTCTAAATTGGTCGTTACTCTCAAGGCAGCGTCTTCAGCTTCTCCATTACGGACTGCCTCAAACTGGTTTACCATTCGATTAATACTATTTTCTAATCTAGATAATTTAGTAGAGACACCCCGATCTATCGCTTCAGATAAAATTTCTTTAAGCCTTTCTTCAGATATCTCAAGGTAGTTGCTAGGTTTGCGACTAAGATTTGCTTGACTAAGTGGTACTACCTTATCAGAATCTAAATTAGGCTCGGATGACATATTCTTACTCAAGCTACTTCAGGGGATTGCAATTTTTCTCTAATACGATTATGCACATCCTGCTGCATAGCGTCCACAATCTTCTCAATCTCTGCCTGAGATAGAAGATTTCCCAACTCTTCTTGCAAAATTGTCATGAATTTTTCCTGATTGATGTAACTTTGTCTTTTCGCTAAATATTCTCCTAAGTGCTGACCTACATTTAATCCAGCTTCAATATCACAACCTGCTTCATCTTCAAGTTCAACTGCCCATTGTAACCATTCGTCGCTAAAATTTATACTCATCTTTTTCTATTCCCTTATTGCTACAACTTCTTTACAATTTCTACAGCTTTGTCTGAAGCTAGTTCAAAATACTTGAGATTTTGTTTATCAGGATCGCATCCAAAATCAACCATCTTTAACTTTGTATAAAAACCTTCAGCTGATGGTAAAGCGTGTAAGCATAGCCTACCTTTGTAATCTAAGGCAAAGCTACGTTTTACTGCCAAAGTGAAAAGAGCAGTACCAACACCTTTATAACTTGGGGGATTTTGAATAGAGGGACGATTCCAAGGAGCTGTATTCAAGTAATCTAAGTAGACTATACTTTTATTTGGCTCTAAACGAGAACGGTAGCAGTCAAGCTCTAAAATCATTAACCCTTGAGTAATGCTTTCACATTCAACTGCATACTTTTCGTAGTTTGGTGTTGAGAGTTTTAGATATTTATTTACCCAGTCCCAATGCCGATCTTCCTCAGATGAAGTTTGAAGTCTAGATTTCCAAAACGTATCAAAATCAGCTAAGTGTTTCGCAGACAAACTTACTATTGCTGCATCAACTTTTGCTAAATCGCGAACGCGAACAAGCTTTAGTGTTTCCTTCAAGATTACTCCTCACTGGTTAAGAAAGCTAAACCAGAAGAACTTCTGACTTCTCTTTGTCCGCTGATTCAAGGTAAAACTTTTCGCCTTGACTAATACGTTGCTCAATAAGTGCCATCATTCTTAGAGCTTGTCGTAGTACAGCTGACTTGCTCATCTCCTTTTTTTCACTCAGTTCAGCTAGTAGGTCTAATTCAGCCTGAGACAAGTTAATCGAGATCAAAGTCTTTTTGTTCAAGACATTTTGCCTCCTTTTACTGTTGTACTATATATTATATATATTAAGTATATAGTACATATGCACTGCCAAGATGTCAATACCCGTACACTTCAACAAAAATAGCCTCCTGTTTAGTATTGCTTATAGCCGTTTTCAAAGCATTCAAAAGCCCCAGATATAATCATCTAGGGCTGCTAAGTCAAGAGAGAGGATGCAGACAAAACTGTTTATGGTTGCCAATTTGCCCAATCTTGGGGTTTGAGGAAAGTCTCGTACAACTCAGCTTCAGGGGTGTTGGGTTCTGGCGTGTAACCGTATTCCCAGCGTACCAGGGGAGGTAGGGACATCAGGATGGATTCTGTGCGTCCGTTGGTTTGCAACCCGAAAATCGTGCCTCGGTCGTAGACTAAGTTGAATTCTACATAGCGTCCGCGTCGATAGAGTTGGAAATTGCGTTCGCGATCGCCATATTCCATATTCTTACGGCGATCGATAATAGGTAAGTAGGATGGTAGGAACGCCTCGCCACAATCGCACACGAAAGCAAAAATTTCTTCCCAACTGCGAGGGGGTTGATTTCCTATTTGGTTGCTATAAACAGCCGCCGGACTATCAGTATGAGGTCCGCGATACAACTGTCCTTCCCTACCGTCCTGATAATCAAAAAAGATTCCACCCACACCGCGAGTTTCTTGACGGTGTTTCAAATAGAAATACTCGTCGCACCAGCGCTTAAAGACAGGATAATACTCTGAATGGTGTTTGTTGCAAGCCTGCTGAAGAGTTTTATGTAAATGGGCTGCATCTTCAGCAAATGGGTAATAGGGGGTTAAATCTATCCCACCACCAAACCACCAAACCGGACCCGCCTCGAAGTAGCGGTAATTGAGGTGAACGGTTGGTATGTAAGGGTTACGGGGATGTAACACCATGGAAGTACCAGTAGCGTAAAATTTATGTCCTGCGGCTTCTGGACGCTGGGTTAAAATCGATGGCGGTAGATGCGAACCCCAAACCTCGGAGAAATTGACTCCTCCCTGTTCTAATACATTACCTTCACGCAGGACGCGCGATCGCCCGCCGCCGCCTTCTTCCCGTTCCCATTCGTCTTGCTGAAATGTACCCGCACCATCAGCTTGCGCCAAGGCTTGACAAATCTTATCTTGTAACTGTTTCATCCATTGACTGACTCGTTCTTTCGCGTCAGATGGAGGGAATTGGGAGGAGGTTGGTTGAGTTGTGGAAGCAGTCGTCATGTTTTCAACAAAATTCTGTTAAATGTGTGGCAAGGAACATCTACAATCTTGTGTAAGTCTAAAAGCTTTAAACGGGGTGCATCAGCATTTGACCTGCAAAACTTAAAAATGCTTTACATCACTCAGTAGCGATCGAGTCATATTACTTGAGAGCGATCGCGTCAACTGCAAACGAGTAAGCATCATTTATTCAGCCTACACGAGAGTATAGACCACTGAAATATTGTCCCTCAAATTCACACTTTCTATATAGTGCAACGTACAGAAAGTTTTAAGTAAGATATTAGACTTTAGAAGAACTGAGTATTCTATAACTAGTCTACTCAAAACGATCGTAAATACTTATCCTGGTTGCTGCCCAAGCCAGTGTTCCTGCTAAGCTCAACAGGTAAAAGGAGGAAGAGGAAGATGCGACGCTACATATCGAAATTGATCCAGCGGAAAGGTCGTCGCGTTCAGTGTTCTTTAGTGAGAACATACAGACAAATTAGTTCTGCCTCAGTAGATGAATTATGGCAAAAAGTAGTTGACTTAGCGGACGTTTCATGGCATCCCGTGCTTACTAAAACCAACGTCCCCTATGGCTTAGTTCCAAAACCAGGTTTAATTTTTGAAGCTGTAACTCGTTTGGGACCGATTCCAATTCGGATATTCGTGGAAAGCGTTTTACCCAGAGAATTACTGCGCGTGCGCGTGCTTGCCATTCCAGGAGTGGAAGAACACATCACCTACAAAGTCGAATCTACTGTCTGCGGTACGTGCGTATCGTATTCGGTCACGTTAAGCGGTTGGTTATCTCCGCTAATTTGGTCGTTGACGCGCCACCGCGCCGAACAAGTCGCAGCAGCTTTAGCGCAGGCAGCAGAACAAGCCGCTAACTCAGCTTTATCAGGGAAGCCAAAGCCTTTCGTCGGCGACTGTTTTGATTTTTAAGTGAGTAGTGAGTAGTGAGTAGAGTGACTAGACAGAAATATCAAATCTAGCCACCAGCCACTAGCTACCAGCCACTCACCAATGACCAATGATCAATGACCAATGACCAACTCATAACCAATTCCCCATCTCTACCATCAACAAAGCCATGAGGATGAACTAACCTTCGCTCGACGCTGACCGCTAAGATGCAAATAGATAGCAATGCCAGCCTTAGAGAGTGAAGAATGTCATGCTCGATACCCTTAGTACCAGTTCCGTATTAGAAATCTTGCGCCCCGTGCAAGATCCAGAACTCCGCAAAAGCCTAGTGGAACTGAACATGATCCGCAATGTCACAATTGACAGTGGCAAAGTCAGCTTCACTTTGGTACTAACAACACCAGCTTGCCCGCTACGGGAGTTCATTGTTGAAGATTGTCAAAAAGCTGTCAAGCAGTTACCAGGAGTGACAGAAGTAGCGGTAGACGTGACAGCAGAAACACCGCAGCAAAAAGGTTTACCCGATCGCACCGGAATTGCCGGAGTAAAAAATATCTTAGCAATCTCTAGTGGTAAAGGTGGCGTGGGCAAAAGCACCGTCGCGGTAAATGTTGCCGTTGCCTTAGCACAATCGGGGGCAAAAGTAGGATTATTGGATGCAGATATTTACGGTCCCAACGCGCCTACTATGCTGGGACTCGAAAAGGCACAAGTAGCAGTACGCCAAGGCGAAAAAGGGGATGTTCTCGACCCAGTTTTCAATCACGGCGTTAAATTGGTTTCAATGGGCTTTTTGATCGACAAAGACCAACCCGTAATTTGGCGGGGACCGATGTTAAACGGTATTATTCGTCAATTTCTTTACCAAGTCCAGTGGGGAGATTTAGATTACCTGATTGTCGATATGCCCCCTGGTACGGGAGATGCCCAACTGACGCTGACACAAGCCGTACCGATGGCGGGTGCAGTTATTGTCACCACACCTCAGAATGTAGCCTTGTTAGATTCTCGCAAAGGCTTGCGGATGTTCCAGCAGATGCAAGTTCCAGTCTTGGGAATTGTGGAAAATATGAGTTACTTTATTCCCCCTGACGCGCCAGACAAACACTACGATATTTTTGGTTCTGGTGGCGGGGAGAAAACGGCTCAAGAATTGGGCGTACCCTTACTAGGCTGCATACCGCTAGAAATATCCCTACGTCAGGGAGGCGATCGCGGCATTCCCATCGTTATCGCCGAGCCTGAATCCGCCTCTGCCAAAGCCCTCAAAGCAGTTGCAATGGCGATCGCGGGTAAAGTCTCGATAGCAGCGTTAACCTAGCAGGTGAAGTCAGAACTCGTAGGGGCGGGTTTTAGCAAAAGAGCGATCGCTATAGTAGTCAATCTGCGCTTCATACCCGCCCTTACAGAAATCAGAAAAAGCTAAATTTAGACTATGAAAAGGGAATCATGAATTAGTCATAATTTTTCCCTATCCCCTATCCTCGTCCATGCTGTTAAAAAGAGTTATATTCTCCGTTCCTTGGAAATTGCTGCTTGCCCCTTGGCAACAGGTAGACTGGTGGCTATTTGCTCTGACTGTAGGTGTCACCATATTCGGCGGTATTTCTATTCGGAGTGCAGAATTAAACCAAGGGATTACTGATTGGTGGCAGCATTGGCTGTTTGGTGGTATGGGATTGGCTTTAGCATTTTTTCTAGCACTTTGTCGCTACGATTTTCTCTTACGCTGGCACTGGCTGACTTATACCATTACAAACGTATCCTTAATTGCAGTGATGCTGGCTGGTATTAGTGCCAAAGGCGCTCAACGCTGGATTAATATTGCTGGCTTTAACCTGCAACCCTCAGAATTTGCCAAAGTTGGGATGATTATTACCCTCGCGGCATTATTGCAATCCCATACTGCGGCAAAAATTCCCAACGTGATTCGAGCTTTGCTAATTACGGCTGTGCCTTGGGCTTTAGTATTTTTACAACCAGATTTAGGAACTTCGCTCGTATTTGGGGCAATTACCCTTGGAATGCTTTATTGGGGTAATGCCAATCTGGGATGGATCATCTTGCTGATTTCTCCAATCGTGGCAGTTGTTCTATTTAACTTATATTTACCAGCATGGTGCATCTGGGCAGTCGGAATGGGAGCGATCGCTTTTGCAACTATGCCTTGGCGATGGTTGTCGGCAATTGGGGCGATCGGAATTAATTTTTTGGCAGGAGAAATAGGACGCATTCTCTGGGGAATACTCAAAGACTACCAAAAAGACCGCATTATCTTATTTCTTAACCCAGAAAAAGACCCTCTTGGCGGTGGCTATCATTTAATTCAATCGCGGATTGCTATTGGTTCTGGGCAATTATGGGGACAAGGACTCTACCAAGGCACGCAAACCCAACTCAATTTCATTCCCGAACAGCATACAGACTTTATCTTCTCGGCAGTAGGTGAAGAATGGGGCTTTGTTGGTTGTCTTGTTCTGCTATTTATCTTTTGGTTGATTTGTCTGCGTTTGGTATTAATTGCTCAAAGTGCCAAAGATGATTTTGGTTCCCTTCTGGTCATGGGTATATTTGCCATGATTGTGTTCCAAGTCATTGTCAACATCAGCATGACAATTGGACTTGCTCCCGTCACGGGTATTCCCTTACCCTGGATGAGTTACGGGCGATCGGCGCTGCTAACTAATTGGATTGCGATCGGCATTGTACAATCTGTAGCCAACCACCGCCCAAAGAAAAAGGGACGAGGAGTGAGGAGTTAGGGACAGTTATCAGTTATCGGTGACCAGTTATCACGCACCACTCACTACTCACTACTCACTTTCTCACTTATAAGCGAAAATTTAATTGATCGGTGTTAGTCAAGAGGAAACGCTATGCTTCTACCAGGTGTAACTGTGCGTGTCAAGAACCCTAACGATACATACTACGGCTATCAAGGGCTAGTACAAAGAATTACCGATGGTAAAGTCGCTGTATTATTTGAAGGCGGTAACTGGGACAAACTCATTACCTTTAATCAATCAGAATTAGAAGCAGTCGAAGTGACTCGTAAGAAAGGAAAATAGGCGGTTGGTAACTGGTGGTTGGTAGTCATCGATCGCTCGTTGCTGTCCGTGATTACCCATTACCCATTACCCATTACCTACCTTTAGTATGCGTCTTCCACTACCTCAATTTACAACAGGCGATCGCCACCCCAGCTATATAGCCGAAGTGATCGAAACCTCGACAACGGAATTTTTAGCTCAATGTCTGGAACCAGAAGACTTAAGTTTCCCCGTCATGCCACCTTTTGGTAGTTGGGTCAAGTCTGCGGATGATGAGTCAGGAAATCAAGTGTATGGGGTAGTTTATTACGCTACTACCATGCCGATCGACTCCATCCATCGGGCAAGGGCTTTAGGGCTGTCGTTAGAGGAATTGCGCGAGCAGCAGCCGCAAATTTTTGCCATGCTCAAAACCGAATTTCGCGCCGCTATCATTGGCTTTGAGCCCGCTAGAGCCACAAAACGCGCTCAGCGTCAAGTATATCAGTACCTTCCGCCCCGTCCGCCGCAAATTCACCAAGCTGTCTATTCCTGTCAGCCAGAAGATGTGATTTTATTTAGCGATCGCCTAGATTTTTTACGAACTTTATTACAAGTTCAAGGTGCGCCTGTAGAAGCTTTAACCGCCGCTGCAATTCGAGAGGTATATCAGTTACGCAAAGCTGACAGGCAATGGTTAGTCCAAGCCGGACGCACTCTCAGCACCCTCCTCAAAGACGATTACGATCGCCTGCGTTACATCTTGAGTCAAATTCACCCTTGAAGATAGTGAGTAGTGAGTAGTGAGTAGTGAGTAGTGAAAGAGTGACCGATTACCCATTACCAAACTATTTCAAATTTCATAATGCCAAAATGGTGTGCGATCGCCCATAACGATAAATTGGCGTTCTTGGCGTTGGATCGAGCCTTGTTTTTCTAAGTCACTGAGTATCCGCGTTACCGTGACGCGAGTTAATCCTACTAGTTCGGCAATTTCCTGATGAGTCAAACGCAGATCGATTAGTTTACCTTGCTCTACGTGCTGACCAAATCGTTTGGCTAACCAAGTAAACAGTTGCAATACTGCAACTTCGGCATTGCGGCAATGCAAAATTTCCATCAACTCACCCATTCGCTGGATGTGTGACATCATCGCCCCGTTGAGTTCGTGCCATCTAGAGCGCGGTACGAGATTTACCTCTACAGGCGTTAAACATTCAATTTGGTAAGTTTGAGCATTACAAAATACTCTGCCGACTATATCCCCCTCACCCCAAATTCCCAACGTGCTGTAGTTTCCATCTGGTAATACTGTTAAGGTACGAACCATGCCAGACTTAATCTGCCATAAAGCATCGTGCCTTAAGGGTAAAAGCGAACGACGTGCAAACCGAGAAAGTTTAGTTCGGCAGATTGATGTGTTACCAGTGAAGAGACAGCCATAGCAGTTATTCCGGTACTGACAGCGATCGGAGTAATAGTGGATTACGGCATTATTAACGTTAACTCGGTCGATATACCGTACTTTACTCTGACTTCAGCAGTATGTCATATTCCCAACAGAATCACAAGCCTGAAAATACTAAATCTCTATCGATGATGAGTAGATGAAGAATTATCTACGCCAAAGACTAGAGCAGAGTGGTGCGCCGAATCCAACAGTGCGGTAGTAAAATATGCAAGCAGAGAGAAGCCAGAAGTCAGGAGATACGGAATAACCCCACGCGAGAACAGCCGATAAAGATTTGAGATTTAGCGATCTTCTAATGCCCGAATTCGCTCTTTGCGATTACCTATTGACCCAGCTATCCGTCGCACAGCATTCATTCTGGCTCCTGGCTGCTTCTTGGTAAATTATTTCACAAAACAATCGCAGCCAGCACCACGAGGATCGGCTCGGACAACAACTTCTGTACCATTAGCAAGTCTGGCAATAAAAGTTATTTGACCGAGATCGTTTATTCCAGATGGAGATAGGGCAACACTTTGTACCGTATAACCAAACAAAGAATCTCCAGTGGCAATCACTTTATGTTTTACCGGATTGGGACCTGTAAAGATTCCTTCACCACCTGCGTCTAGTTGAGCATAAAATGCCACTGTACCGCGATCGTTAATTGTCGGCGGTACAGCAGCGAAATTATCATTGTTTCCACCGCTAAAGCTGCTATATGCTCCGCTAGTATCGGCAACAGTAGTTGTTTTAGTGCCATTACTCTTAAGAATTTTTGCCTTGCCAGGGTTGAAACTAGCTGTATACTCGCTGGTTGGATCGATCTCCAAAGCAACGAATGCAACTGTTCCTCGGTTGTTGAGCGAGGGAGAGAAAGCACCGCTCTTAGGAGCCATTACATACAAAGGATAAGTAGTGCTGCTTAGTGTTTTGGTTTTTGTGCCTTTGTTGGCAAAAATTGTAAAGCTTCTACCATCTTGAGATCTATAGACTATCGTGCCGCGATCGTTAATATCGGCTGAATCTACAGTGGACAATCTGGCATCGTTTGCTTCAGCAATCGGTCTGCCATCACTACTTAATACGCCAATACCGCGCATATTCTGAGCGACATAAGCAACAGTGCCTTGATTGTTTAGAGCTAAAGATACAATGCGATCGTAGTAAATGCCACTCTCAGGATATGGTTTGTAAGGAGGAACTTGAGTTATCCTACCGTTAGTGCTGGTAAAAATCGTTTCTGTTGGCACTTCTGTAGTGGTAGCTCCCCGTGCTGGCGTAGCGACAAAGGCTACGGTTCCGATATCGTTAATGGCGATAGGACTACTAACACTCTCATACAGACCCATGTTTTCCGCAATCGTTGTTATCGTCCTACCCGTACTGGTGTATGCTCCTGATGCTGCATCTGTATTGGCGCTAAAGGCGACGGTTCCCGCATTATTAATAACGGGTAAACCAAAGCTGTTGAAAGAACCACTAGTGTCAGCCATCTTTTGGAAGGTGTACTTAGAAGACTGAACTGCGTTAGCGAAGCTGAACGAAGCTATCGCACCACTATCAACTAAGCTCAAACCAAAAAACATAGTTGCTGCCGTAATACCGCTTATTAACTTCATAGCTATCTAATACTAAAAACAAAAGCTATTGCTAGTGAGGTCTTGCCCGACTAGTCAAATTTCAGCTATTTTGTTAAAGCTCAGCCAAAGTGCGATCGTCAACAAATCCTAAACTAAATCCCACAACTCCATATAAAACTTCACAGTGGAAGAAAATTCAAAGAATGCTAAAATTGTGGATCGTGTCGAATTAAAGTCAGCTCATGCCCAAACTCAAAACTCGCAAAGCAGCGGCAAAGCGATTTCGCGCCACAGGTAGCGGCAAAATCGTACGTCGTAAAGCTTTCAAAAATCACATTTTAGAAAAGAAAACGACTGCCAAAAAGAATCGCCTTTCCAAAGCAGCACTCGTACACGAAAATGACGAACAAAACGTTCGGATGATGCTCCCCTACTTGTAAGTTATTCAGGAATTACATCAATGACCAGGGTAAAACGCGGTAACGTTGCTCGCAAACGCCGCAAAAAAATTCTTAAACTCGCGAAAGGATTTCGCGGTTCTCATTCAACACTGTTCCGCACGGCAAACCAACAAGTGATGAAGGCGCTACGGAGTGCCTATCGCGATCGCCGCAATCGCAAGCGCGACTTCCGCCGCTTGTGGATTGTTCGGATCAATGCAGCAGCAAGACAGCAAGGCATGAGCTACAGTCAGTTAATTGGTAGCCTCAAGAAAGCCGACATTCAAATTAATCGGAAAATGTTGGCGCAATTGGCAGTCCTCGATCCCGCTGCCTTTGCTAAAGTTGCAGAACTTGCCAGTCAAGCAAAATAAAGGATAAAGGATGAAGGATGAAGGCAGAATGAAGGCAAAAAGTAGCAGAAGGAACTATTTGCACTTCTTTCTTTTACTCTTCCCTTTAACCTTTACCCTTTACCCTTTCACCGCTAAAAGCAACGCCGCCGAGTTCAAAGAGATTCAGCAGCGGGGCTATCTTGTGGTAGCTGTAAAAGATAACTCCCGTCCTTTGGGATTTCGAGACGAACGGGGAAAACTGCAAGGATTAGAAATTGAACTTGCCCAACGGCTAGCAACAGACTTACTCGGAAGCCCAAATGCAGTAAAATTTGTTCCAGTGGCAAACCGCGATCGCCTCAATGCGGTAATGGAAGATAAAGTCGATCTCGCGATCGCTCAAGTTACAGCTACAGATTCGCGATCGCGTTTGGTTAGTTTCAGTCCGCCTTACTATATGGATGGTGCGGCGATCGTAGCAAAAAGATCGACAGCACAAAGTTTAAACGACGTAGCTAAGACTACAGTTGCCATCCTTAAAGGTTCTTCGACGATTCCCACGGTAAAGTATTTATTGCCGCAAGTAAAGTTATTAGGCGTTGACTCTTACCAACAAGCGCATTCGTTATTAGAATCTGGCATAGCCGCTGCTTTTGCCGCTGATGCTAGCGTGTTAAGTGGTTGGGTACAACAATATCCCCAGTATGAGATTTTACCTACGCTGCTATCAGCAGAGCCTCTAGCTGTAGTCATGCCCAAAGGATTGCAATACGACGACCTGCGCCGACGAATCAACGCCGCGATCGCCCGTTATACTACTGAGGGTTGGTTGCGACAACGGGCAGTATTTTGGGGCTTACCTGTAGTTAAACAGTTGGAAATGAAAAACTAGTAAAACTCAGCTCATTAATCTCATTCCATCTGTAAACTTGAGCGCGAAACGCACCCCACTGCTGGTAAATTTGCCTAAAAGTTGCGTCTTTGGCAGCATTTTCTGAAAGCAGATCGGTAGTAGCCTTTTGTGCTGCCTGCATAATTTCCTTAGTATAGGGAGTTAGTTGCGTCCCACCCTTAACAAGGCGGTCTAATGCTGCGCCATTCAAAGCATTGTATTGAGCCAAGTTATCCATATTGGCATCCGTAGCAGCACTTTTAATCACTTCCTGATATTCTTTCGGTAGCTTATCCCAAGCAGCACGATTGATTAATACTTCCCAACTTGGTCCTGGTTCCCACCAACCAGGATAGTAGTAAAACTTGGCTGCTTTATTTAAGCCTAATTTCTCGTCATCGTAGGGACCAACCCATTCTGCTGCATCGATCGCGCCTCGGTCTAGTGCTAGATAAATCTCTCCACCAGGTAATACTTGCACGTTCACGCCCAAGCGTGACATCACTTGACCTCCTAACCCAGGAATTCTCATTTTTAAGCCGTTAAGGTCGGAAACTGACTTAATTTCTCGTTTAAACCAACCTCCCATTTGCGCCCCTGAGTTACCAGCAGGAAAATTAACGACGTTGAAGTCAGCATAAAGCTTTTGCATTGTTTCTAAACCACCACCGTGATACAGCCATGCATTCTGCTGCTGGGCTGTTAATCCAAACGGTACAGTCGTAGCAAAGGCAAGGGCAGCATTTTTGCCAATGTAATAGTAGCTAGCAGTGTGACCGCACTCTACCGTTCCGGCTTGGACTGCATCCAAAACTTGTAATCCTGGGACTAATTCCCCCGCTACAAAAGGTGTAATGATAAACCGCCCATCGGTCATTTCTTGGACGCGCCTGCTGAAGGTTTCCGCACCGCCGAAAATACCCAGTGCTTTAGGCCAACTCGTAGCCATGCGCCATCTCAGCTTTGGCAAAGCGCCTGCTTGCTGGGCGTTATTAGTTTGAACTCGGACGCAAGCACCTAAAGCTGTTGTGGTAGCAGCAGCCGTAGTCGTTTTGACAATAAACCGTCGCCGTTTCATTATTACTACAAAAATCGAGATTCGGTCATGATGCTGCCATTGTGTCACCTAAAGCACATTTGACCGGAAAGCATGACGATCGTACCACAGTGACTCGTTATCTCTGTCGTGCGATCGCTTTTATTAATTTAAGAACGGAGAGGAGAGGATTCGAACCTCCGTTGGGTTTGACCCCAAAACTGATTTCGAGTCAGCCGCATTCAACCACTCTGCCACCTCTCCAAAAGAGATATTGCTCTATTTTAGACAAGAATACTATTCTACAGTGCAGATGTCTTGTCTTCAACTGTTTCTACAGCAATCTCGAATTGACGGCTGGGTGTCCACTGTACTGCGCCATCTCGTCCCGTCAGAAAAACCTGAGTTTTGTTGTGTTGTAGCTCCGCCATCGTTTCCCGATCGAGTTTAGCACTAGAGGCGATCGCTACTTCTGGCTTAACTGCTGCAATTAGATCGGAATCTAGCTGTTCTCCCGACCATACCAATACTTGAGCCTGTGGTAATTTCTCGTTAGGCTTCTCTATCTTATTTTCTCCTAGAATTAGCCAGGTTCGATTTTGGACTTGCATCTGTAAAATTGAACTTTGGGCATCAAGTAGCCTCATAGATGTCGAATCTGTAGATATTGCTTGATTAGGAAGTAACTGCTGGCATTTCACACTATGCGATTTCAGAGTAACTGCTGTACTATAATGGCGATCGCCACAATTGTATAAATTATTTAACTTTAAGTTTTGCAAAAGTAAAGACCACTCTTTAATTTCATTGCTCGAACTAGATTTTAATCCTATTGCCTCATCAATTTGATTGATTCCTTGCTGCTGTAAAAAAGGTAAAACTGTAAATCTAGAACTATTTTCATGTCCGCTATTAATCAATAAAACCTTACCGCGATCTTGGATAATTAAAACAGGTTCTTTACCTCCTGCTAGCGCAGTGATGCGAAATAGGCTAGCTTGAGCTTGCCAAGTTGGAACAAACACTAAGCCAATTGTAATTAATGCCACAACCCACCATTTTTTCTGCCACCATTTATGCAAACAAACTAAGATAAATAACAGATAAATTATTAGCAAATACAACAATGATATCGTGCCTACAGCAGTTGTTGCTCCTGGCAGTTTAGCAAAAAAATCTACTATCCCAACAAGTAGGTGAGTTGGATAATATAATAGCCAAGCTAAAGCACTACCAATAATTGGATGTATCAAAGCTGCGATCGCACTAATAAATGCTCCTAAGCTAATTACTGAAATTGGAATTGTCGTGATTATATTAACTAAAATACTATAAGGTGAAATCAATCCAAAATTATATATTTGTAATGGAATTGTCCAGATGTAAGCTGAAATTGGTACGGCGATTAAAGTTGCGATCGCAGGTGGTAGCCAATCTAGCTTTTGCATCAAACTTGGTACTGTTACTACTAGTCCTAAAGTTGCTAAAAAACTAAATTCAAAACCTAAATCCCAAATCCAAATTGGATTGATAATTAATAGCAAAGTAGCAGCTAATAAAATTAATCTTAAAGTCTGAACTTTTCTTTCTAATGCTAGAGCAGTTAAAGCACCAATTCCCATAATGACTGCTCTTAATACCGACGGCTGTAAACCTGTAAGTCCAAGAAAAATCAGCAGTGCTGTCACGCCAATTGTAAATTGGATACGACTAGAAAAACGCTGTGCGGCTGTTAAGACTACCCCCAAAATTAAAGATACTTGAAAACCAGATGCAGCCAATGCATGAGCTAAACCAACTCGAATAAATGAGTCGCTTACAGAAGATGGTAAGTCCACTACGCGGTTTCCTAAAACCATCGCACTTACTAAAACTCCTTCCGGTACGCCTAACCATCTTACCTGAGCCTGGATAATTCTTTGTCTAACTGCCCACCATCCCCAATTATTATGAGTATTAACATCAGAGTTAATTAAATTAACTTCTTTTCCCTTTAAACCCGCAAAGCTACCTTCTCTTGCTAAATAAGCTTGAAAATTAAATCCTCCTGGGTTGTTAGCTGGTTTGGGTTTGTATAAAACCCCTGTTACGGCTATTGTTTCACCTTCATGTAACCCAGTTGCTTGTAATAAAGGTACAGTCGTATATAATTTTCCCGATACATCTTTACTAAAATTGTTGCCATTATTTAAATAAAACGGTTCTAACCAAAACTGCGATCGCTGGTTTCTTGTTAAGCGTGGCGTACTAGCAATTCTTCCCTGAACGGTTATAACTTGTACCGAATCTTTCACACTAGCAGTTATAAATTTGCTAACATCATTCCGACTAGGATGCGGTGTTCTCATCTGAAAATATATAGTTGCACCAAATCCCACTACCCCAGCTATTAACCATATTTGCGGCTTGATATGCCAAAAGCTTCTATGTAGTTTCTTTCTCCAAATACTTTGTTTACCCATGTATGATAAGCTTGTAATTAAGCATCCTACAGCTAGTAAGCTGTATCCTCCCCAATTAAATACAGTAGCGAGTAAGCCTAAAATATATGTAAGGCAAAAAATAGTTAAATTAATTTGAGTCATTAATAGTAATGATTATGTATTCTTGAGTTTAATATATATTTCTTTATGATTTGGGTTTTTAGTTTGAGGAATTTGTTTAATTTCAAATACCTCCATAGATTGAATCAATTTACTGAGATTTGCACACCCATAATCTTTGGATTTAAAAGATGGATACACCTGATGCAACTGATTTCCTAGTGTACATACTTTAGTCCATCCATCTTTCCCAACGATCGTGTCATAAGCTTGCTTGACAAGCTCCACTAATTCTGTGTTGTGTTTTATCTTTGAATGAACTTGCTCGAAGGTTTTTTGTAAAACTTCAGTAGATACTTGCTCATTTTTACTTGCAAGAGTTGCGATTGAAGTTTGCGTTTCTTTTGTCGCTCTATTATCTAAACCTTCTGTATAAATAAAGCGATCGCACGCTTTAATAAAAGCTTCTGGTGTCTTTCGCTCGCCAAAACCATAAACAATTGAACCAGATTCCCTAATTCTGCAAGCTAACTTAGTGAAGTCACTATCACTAGAAACAATACAAAAACCGTCAAACTTATTGGTATACAGCAAATCCATTGCATCAATAATCAAGGCACTATCTGTAGAATTCTTGCCTGATGTGTAACTAAATTGCTGTATCGGTTGAATAGCAAATCTATGCAGCTTTTCTTTCCAGCTACTTAATTGAGACTGCGTCCAGTCTCCATAAATTCGTTTGACGCAGGTAATACCATAGTTAGCGATCTCTTTTAGTAAAGGCTCAACTAGGCTTGCTTCTACATTATCTGCATCAATAAGTACTGCAAGTCTAGCTGTTTTATCTGAGACTTCATCTACCATATACAGCTTGGTGGGATTTAGCTTTTTATATGCTTATAATTCCCACCTACAACAGCAATCTCAATACAAAGCGATTAAATTGCCAAACCTAGCCTTAATCCCAGCACAGCATGGAGAAACATCAGACAAAGTGCCATACTACCCAAGTAAGTATGGACTGTGCGTAAAGTCCCTTTATCTTTGCCAAAACCGAATAATGCTAATGCTCCATTCACCAGCAGTAGCAATAGTACAACTGAGCCAGTCCAAAAATGAGGACTCTCTAAAATTGGTTTTTGCTGCATCACCAGCGACAGTAAGCCACCAGTGTAACCAGCCGCCATAAAGCCAAACATCCAAGGTGCTAGGGTACGATGAGCGATCGCATTTTCCATCGCAACTGTTCGATCTACAACTACTCTACTTCGCCATCCTGCAAGTCCAACAAAACTACCCATAACAAACACGACAATTCCCATCATTAAGGGATGTCCCCAGTGTACGATTGGTTCTGGAATGCCAAAACTGCGAAACCAAGCTGCGATCGGTTCCAATAGTTCCCTTAAATTATTCATCAGCCTTCTTTCCTTCCGCTTTCTGTAACAGTGGAAATCCTAGTTTTTCTCGTTGCTGAATATATGATTGAGCGACTTTTCTCGCCAAATGCCGAATTCTACCTATATAACGAGTCCGTTCTGTCACAGAAATGACTCCCCTAGCATCCAGCAGGTTAAAGGTATGAGAACACTTCAGAATGTAATCCAAGCTAGGTAAAACCAAAGCTCTTTGAGTTAGCTGTTCTGCTTCCTGCTCGTACATATTAAACAGCGTTAGCAACATTTCAGGGTTAGAGGCTTCAAAGTTATACGTACACTGCTCGATTTCTCCTTGGAGATGAACGTCTCCATAGGTAATATCATCCGTCCATTTCAGCTTAGTAAACGCCTCTACTCCTTGGAGGTACATTGCTAATCGTTCCAATCCGTAGGTAATTTCAATTGAGACAGGACGACAATCAATTCCCCCACACTGTTGAAAATAGGTAAATTGAGTAATTTCCATCCCGTCAAGCCAAACTTCCCAACCAGTACCCCAAGCACCTACAGTTGCATCTTCCCAGTTATCCTCTACAAAGCGAATATCATGATCTTCTGGGTGGACACCCAAAGCTCTTAAGGAATCGAGATATATGCCTTGAATATTTTCAGGAGACGGTTTGATCAGTACTTGGTACTGATAGTAATGTTGAAAACGATTGGGATTCTCGCCATAGCGTCCATCTGTAGGACGGCGACAAGGTTCTACGTAAGCGACTGACCAAGGTTCGGGTCCCAACGCTCTTAAAAAAGTATGGGGGTTTTTCGTACCTGCACCCTTTTCAGTATCGTATGGTTGAGCAATCAAGCAACCGCGATCGCTCCAGAACTGATGCAACACAGCAATCACTGATTGAAAATTCACAAGTCTCGTTCCTCAGCAGCACAATGCATTTGTCATTGTCGCTTAAACTCTGCCATATCAACAGTCTGGAGCGATCCAAAAAAAACTTTGCCAAAAGGGTTGACACTTTTGGTTGGGATTAGATAGATTAATA
>ERZ1066120.42-NODE-42-length-124981-cov-10.467277_pt1 | contig 124981 bp, 112 predicted proteins | sample MGYA00382767_ERZ1066120 | MGnify/ENA primary metagenome ERZ1066120 (study PRJEB33369, sample SAMEA5778350) | biofilm metagenome | biome: Industrial cooling water; feature: Water cooling tower basin; material: Biofilm | place: United Arab Emirates | collected... | reverse complement strand
CTACGGCCTGTTGTGCGCAATATCTTCAAAGAACAAATTGAAAGCAACTCACAACCACCGAGTAGCGGTAATCGTGCGGCGTGCCGTTGTGCGCAATATCTTCAAAGAACAAATTGAAAGCAACTCACAACAAAGCCGGACAGCGGGTTTTTGCTGGTGGCGTTGTGCGCAATATCTTCAAAGAACAAATTGAAAGCAACTCACAACGATGTTCTTGAGTCGGTCAGATGGTTTTGAGAAACTACCACGGACGCTCGCGCGGGCCTCTGGAGAGAGTGTTCAATAAAGTGTGTCAAGTTGGGAATCGCTAACTTGACAAACAAATGGAACAAAAGGGAACGAAAAATTCGATTACGATGCCTTTCGCCAGCAAGCGGATGCTAGCAGGCGACAAAGAGCTCGGCGGCAAAGACGGCCTGCTGGCACGCTGCGTGACCAAGTCGAAAGGTGCCTTTTCGTCAGAAACAGCGTTGCTGAAATTGCTCTACCTGACGACGCAGCGCATCCTGGAAAAGTGGAAGATGCCGCTTGCTAACTAGTCGCTGACGGTGCAGCAACTGGCCATTTTGTACGGCGACCGGGTCAAGCCCTACCTGAAAGTTTGAGTGAATGACACACTTCGTTGAACATTCCCACGTTTGGCCTTCCGCGCCTCACCCCCGCCCCGCCCCCGCTTCGCCCCCGCCCGCCGCCGCTTCGCCCCCCACGCCCTTCGACACGCGGGGAGCATCCGCCAGTTTTGGGCCGTCAATCAAGCCCAAAACTCGCCATGAACAAGGTCTTCTCTTCCCTGCTCCTTATCTTCTCGTTCACCGCCGCCGTGGCCCAACAAGGCCAGCAAACCGTCCGGGGCACGCTCCGCGACGAAGTCTCCCAGGCCCCGCTGCCCGGCGCGACCGTCCGGGTGCTCCGCGAAAGTTCAACCCCGCTCGGGGCCGTCACCGACGCCAACGGCGACTTTGCCATCGCCGACGTGCCCCTGGGCCGCCAAACGCTGGTCATTACCTCGGTGGGGTACGAAGACCTCACGCTGCCCAACGTCACCGTCACGGCGGGCAAGGAGGTGGTGCTCCAACTGACGCTGACTGAGGCCGTCACGAAGCTCAATGAGGTCATCGTGGTGGCCGACCGCAAGGACGACGCCAGCAAAACCAACAACGAGCTTTCGCTGGTGAGCGCCCGCTCCTTCAACATCGACGACACGAAGCGCTTCGCCGGTGCCCTCGGCGACCCTTCGCGCATGGCGGCCAACTTCGCCGGGGTGGTGTCGGCCAACGATTCGCGCAACGACATCGTGGTGCGGGGCAACTCCCCCGCCGGGATGCTCTGGCAACTCGAAGGGCTGAACATTCCCAACCCCAACCACTTCGGCTCGCTCAACAGCACCGGCGGCCCGGTGAGCATGCTGAACAACAACGTGCTGGGCAAATCGGACTTCGTGACGAGCGCCTTCCCCGCCCAGTACGGCAACGCCACGGCGGCGGTGTTCGACCTGCGGATGCGCGAAGGCAACACCCGCAAGCACGAGTTTCTGGGGCAAATCGGCTTCAACGGCTTCGAGGTCGGGGCCGAAGGGCCGCTGGCCAAAGGTTCAAAAGCCAGCTACCTCGTCAACTACCGCTACTCGACGTTGAGCGTGTTCAACGCCCTGGGCATCAACTTCGGCACCGGCGGGGCCACGCCCAACTACCAGGATTTGAATTATAAAATCACGCTGCCCACGGGCGAGCGGGGCAAGCTCTCGCTGTTCGGCATCTGGGGACAGAGCGACGTGGCCTTTCTCGGCAACGACGTGGACACCACCCAGACCAACCTCTACGGCACCGAAAACGAAAACACCCGCGTGAAGTACCGCACCAACATCACCGGGCTGAGCTACGACTACACCTTCTCGCCCCGCACCACGGCCAAGTTCGTGCTCGGGTACAGCTCGACCAACGAGCGGTTCAACGGCGATTCCATCAGCGTGCTGACGCGGCAGGCGTTTCCCAGCGGGGAGGCCAAGTTTACCACCCGGAAGTACTCGGCGGTGCTGAACCTGCGCCACAAGTTCGACGCCCGCAACAGCCTCTACGCCGGGTTCAACCTCGATTTGTTGAACTTCGACCTCTTCAACCGCGACATCTACGGCGGCGGGCGGTTCGACTCGGTGCGGGTCAACACGCAGGGCGAGGCCACGCTGCTCACCCAGGCCTACGCCCAGTGGCGGCACCGCTTCAACCCCAGCCTGCTGCTGACGGCCGGGCTGCATTTCCAGCATTACAGCCTGAATAATTCGGCGGCGCTCGAACCGCGCTTCGGCTTGCAGTACACGATTGGCTCCCGGCAGTCGGTAGGCATCGGCTACGGCCTGCACAGCCAGGCGCAGAACGTGTACACGTATTTCGTGCAAACGCCCACCCCCCGCGGCCCGGTGCTGACCAACCGCGACCTGGGTTTTACCCGCAGCCACCACGTCGTGCTGACGTACCAGAACCAACTCAGCCGCAACCTGAGCCTGAAGGTCGAGCCGTACTACCAGGCGATTTTCAACGCGCCCGTCGAACGGCACGCCAGCGCGTTCTCGGTACTCAACACGGGCAGCAGTTTCGGGCCTTCGGACGAAGACAGCCTCGTCAACCAGGGCACGGGCCGCAATCTGGGCGTGGAATTCACGCTGGAGCGCAGCTTCAACCGGGGTTACTACTTCCTGGTCACGACCTCGCTGTTCGATTCGAAGTACAAAGGTAGCGACGGCGTCGAGCGGAACACGTCGTTCAACACGGGGTACGTGTTCAACGTGTTGTTCGGGAAGGAAATGAAGGTGGGGCGGAAGCAAACCAACGTGTTCAGCGTCAACCTGCGGGCCAGCACGGTGGGCGGCAAGTACGTGTCGCCGCTGGACCCCGAACGCTCCCGCGCCCGAGGCGTGGCCATCTACGACGAAACCCGGGCCAACTCCGTGCAGCAAGACCCCTACTTCCGGGCCGACCTGCGGTTGTCGTACCGCAAGGAATTCCGCCGCAGCACCCTCGAAGCCGCCGTGGATTTGCAGAACGTGACGGGTCGCCAGAACGTGTTTCAGCAAACCTACAACCGCCGCCTCAACCGGCTCACCACTGAGTACCAGCAGGGATTCTTCCCGGTGCCGCAGGTTCGGTACACGTTCTGAAACGAAAAAGACCGCACCGGTTTCTCGCGCAACCGGTGCGGTCTTCGTAACTTGCTCAGCCTCAACCCACGCATGGAAGCCTCTCCCTACACCCTCAACGACCGCCTGTTCCGCCTCGTTGGCATTCCGGTCGCCACTGTGCTCATTCCCCTCGTGACGCACTTCCGCGACTTCGTCGCCTTCGACATCCGGGCGATGGCCGAACACCTGCTCGTTTCGGCCTCGACCACGGTCCTGCTCTGGGAGGGCAACCGGCTCATTCTCCTGGCCATGCGGCGGCGATTTCCGGCCTTCAACCAAACGACCCAGCGCCTGCTCGCCGAGGCAGGACTGGCCTTGGCGTACACGTTCGTGGCCACGTTCCTGCTCGACGAGGTGCTGTGCCGACGGATTTTGGGGAAAGACGACGCGTTCATGGGCTTCCGCGTCAGCCTCATTCCCACGGTGGTTGTGTACCTGATTTACGAAGCGATTTACTTTTTTGAGGCCTGGAAAACCAACGTCCGGAACACCGAGTCGTTGGCCCGCGAGGCGGTGCAGTCGCAATTGGAAGTGCTGAAAAACCAACTCGACCCGCATTTTCTCTTCAACAGCCTCAACACCCTCGCCGCGCTCATCGACGAAGAAAACCGGCCCGCCCAGGAGTACCTCGACCGCCTCTCCGACGTGTACCGCTACGTGCTCGTGAGCCGGAACAAAAACACGGTGCCGTTGGAGGAAGAAATGGCCTTTCTCGACGCCTACGTGTTTCTGAACAAAACCCGGTTCCGGGAAAATTTGCAGGTCGAAAAACTCCTCGCGCCCGAAGCCTACCGCCAGCACGTCACGCCGCTGAGTTTGCAGATGCTGGTCGAAAACGCCATCAAGCACAACGTTGTCTCGAAAGACAAACCGCTGAAAATCAAAATTCAGCAGGAGGCCGAGTACCTTGTCGTGGAGAACAACATCCAGGAAAAAACCATCCTGGAGAAATCCACCCGCGTGGGCCTGCAAAACATCGTCAACCGCTACGGCCTCCTCACCGACCGGCACGTCGAAATCATCCGGTCGGGGGGATTTTTCACGGTGAAACTGCCCTTACTTTCAAATTGAGTGATTGAGTGATTTGATGATTGAGTGATGGCATGATTGAAATGCCTTTTCCTCAATCACCCCCTCACCCCCTCACTCAATCACTCAATAAAAATGACCGCTCTCCTCATCGAAGACGAATACCCGGCGGCGGAACGCCTGGAAAAACTCATCCGCAAGCTCGACCCTCGGGTGGACATCGCGGGCGTGCTCGACAGCGTGGAGGCGGGCAAGCGCTGGTTTGCCGACCACCCGCCCGTGGACGTGATTTTCTCGGACATCCAGCTTTCCGACGGGCTGAGTTTCCAGATTTTCGAGGCGTTTCCGGCCCACAGCCCCATCATTTTCACCACGTCGTACGACGAATACGCCATCAAGGCGTTCAAAGTGAAAAGCGTGGATTACCTGTTGAAACCCATCAAGTTACCGGAATTGGCCGAGGCGCTGGAGAAGTTCAAGCGGCTGCGCCGGGAATTTTCGCCCGCGGCCCACGCCAGTAAAATCGAGTCGCTGATTGAATCGCTGGACCAAAACCGGAAGGCGCACAAAAGCCGGTTTCTGGTGCGCAACGGCGAGCAACTGATTCCCGTCGGCCTGGACCAGATTGCCTACTTCTACACGGCCAACGAACTGGCCTGCCTGGTGGGCAAAGACGGGCGGCAGTTTTTGGTCGATTACACGATGGAAGAACTCGAACACCTCCTCAGCCCGGCGCAGTTTTTCCGGCTCAACCGGCAATTCATCGCCCAGGTGACGGCCATTCAGAAAATCCACACGTATTTCAACGGCAAACTTAAGGTCGAACTTCGTCCCGAAACACCCCAGGAAGTACTCGTCAGCCGGGAAAAGGCCCCGGCGTTCAAAGCCTGGCTGGAAGGCTGATTTACTCCGAAGCCTTCTTTTTCTTGTACCCCAACCGCACCTTGTACGTCACCCCCAGCACAAACTCGTTCGGGTCGGTGGTGCCGACGGGCGTGTCGTTGAAGGCGAACACGTCGACGCTCTGGGTTTTGGTCAGGCGCACGCTGAGGCCGCCCCGGTAGCGAACCTGGTCCACGGTTTCGCCCACGCGGTAAAACACGTCGGCCGAGACGTAGGGCGTGAAGCGGGAGGCGTTGGCGTAGCCCAGTTCGAGCTTGTTGCGGAGGTAATTGCCCGTCACGACGAGGCCCTCGGCGTCGTCGCGGAACTGGTGCTGGTAGCGGAGGCGGTACTGGAGTTTCAGCCGTTTCCAAAACTTTTCTTCGTAGGAGATTTCCCCGTAAAACCGGTGGTAGGGGCGGTAGTACCAATCCTGGGTTTCGCGGCTCCACTTGCGCCGCCCGATGTAGCGGTAAAAGCCGCCCACTTCCCAGTTTTTGCCCAGTTTGTACTGCAACCCCACCTCGCCGAGGTACGAACCGAGCAGGGACACGTCTTCGGTGAAGCGCGTTTGGGCGTTAACCTGCACGGCGAAGGCTTTGGTGAATTTTTTCTCGACGCTCACGCCCGTCCAGAGGCCCAGGCCGGGGTCCTGGGCCTGAGCGTTCAGGGCCAGCAGCAGGAAAGTCGCCAGCGGGAAAAACCTACTTTTCCAGGTGAACCGGCTCGTGTTCAACGGCAACGGACGTTTGGGCATCGGCGTAGTAAAAAAGGGTAAGTTGGGCGGCGTCTTTCAGAAAATCCAAATCCTGCACATCCACGCGGTGCACGGGCAGGCCCGTCCGCGCCCGCAAATCGGATAGAAGTTCGGCGCGGCGGTCGGGCAAAATCAGGTCGATGCGGTCGTAAATCACCAACTTGCTGTGCTCACGGCGGAACAGCCAGGACCCTTCGAGCAGGTACACGACGAGCAGAATCGCCCCGTTGACCACCGCCAGCGTGCGCCAGTCGCCGGGCAAAATGGCCGAAATCATCCCGATGGCAATGACCGTGAACAGGTACGTCATGTCTTTGGCCGACACGCCTTCGGTGCGGTAGCGCAGCATCGAAAACACCGCGAACAGCCCAAACGCCGCCCCGATGGACATCTGCACCTGGTTGAGCAGAAACGTCATCAGGAAAATCAGGAAGTTGAAGGTGAAAAACGTCAGGAACAAATCCGTTTTTCGGTACAGCCGGAAGTAAATCAGGCGAATCAGCCCGGCAACGGTCAGGAGGTTGACGGCCAGGCGGAGCAGGGCCGACGAGGGAAGGCCGTCGAGCAGCGGAAGGGTTTCGGAGGCGGGCGGCGTGAGGTGTTGGAGAAACATCAGTCGGGGGTTAACAGCGTTTGCAGGCGACGGAAACGGGCTTTGAAGCGGTTGCGGGGCAGCGACGCGTCGAGGCTGATGAGGCCGAGGCAGTACTTGCTCAACGCCCCTTCGCGCAGCCGGTGCTGCTTCATCAGCGCCCGAAACGGCGAAGCCAGCCGGGCGTCCTGCTTCGCTTCGGCCACCACGAGTTGCGGGTAACTGAGCCGCTGCGTGCCGTCGAAAAAATGGAGGTCAACATCAAAGGTCAGGCGCTCGGCGGTGGCGCGGCTCACGAGCGTCAGGCGGGTGTAGCTTACCCAGAGCGTGGGTCGGAGCGCGTCGGGGTCGAGCGGGGTGTGCTGGCCCAGGAAGCGGCGGCTTTCTTCGTCAAAAACGGGCCGGACGCCATCGGGCTGTTCGATGCGCGTTTTCACCGTCCGGCCTTTGTTGGTTTTCCGTTTCACCTCCGTGAACGTCAGCCCCGACGCCACGTAGCGCCGCTGCCGGATTTTGTAGCGGTTGAGCCGCCCCGTGCGGTGCTCGTGGTAGAGGTGCAGGTCGGGGGTATCGAAGTAGAGCGTTTCGTACCCGCAGAGCCGCTGGCCGTCGAGGCTCAGGCAGCGGTAATCGGCCCGCAGAGCGGCGAGCAAGCCCGGCAACTCGTCGGCCCGCAGCACGAACTTCGCGTCGGTGCGGTTCATGAGCCGCACCCCGTCCATCTCGGCGAGCGAAATGGGCGCGAAGTGCTCGGCGAGGACTTGCACCGGCGGGAGGCAGGCGCTGGTGAGCCGGTGCGGGTCGGGGATTTTCATCAAAGGGCGTGGGAGGCTTCACTCCAGTCGGCGTTGGACGCGACCGGGTCGGGGTCAACGCTTTTTTTCGGGCAGGAAAGCCTAACCCCCGGCAGAAGCAGGAACAGGCTGGTACGCCGTGGTTTCATGGAGATGGTGTTGCGTTTTGGGCAAAATACAACACGAATCCCGTGAACGTTGCCCGAAGGGCGCGTTTTCAGCAAAATCCTACTCCCCGGCCAGCAGCACCTCCGCCGGAATGCCCAGCTTTTGGTGAAAAATTTTGGCCAGTTTCAGCGTGAGCGGTTTTTTCCGGTTGAGCACCGCCGAGACGTACCCCTTGCTGCCCACCAGGCCGGTCAGGTCTTTGTTTTTAAGGCCTTTTTCGGCCATGGTCAATTTGATGGCTTCGATGGGATCGGGCGGTAGAATTGGGTAGTGTCGGTCTTCATAATCCTTGACGATGAGCAGCGCAATCTGTAATTTTTCGCCTGCCGGCGAATCGACCGGCACTTTCTGATCGAATTGCTGGTCGATCCAATCCAGCAAAGCATCGTATTCCTCCTCAGTTTTTATCGGCTTGAGTGTCATGATTTCTTAAATTTTACGGTCGTTACGTCAATCCGGTCGTATTCAGCATGCGTTCCAAACCACTTGATTTGAATGGCGCGGTACTCAAAAACGAAACGCACGACCAGCCGGTACTGATTGCCAAGAATGTTGAAAACCACCCGGTCATCACCCACCAGACTGGCACTTGGGTACACGCTCTTCAATTGATTGAAGTTCTCGTATTCCGCACCAATCAGTTCGTCATGCCACGTCTGAAGAGCCATCGCCGCGCGGGGGTACAAGCGGCAGTAATGCAGCAACGTCCTGCGAGCGATGATGTTGAACATGAACAAAAAAGTTTACCAAATGTAAACGTCCGGTTTACGTTTGGCAAACTTTCCTTACCATGAACCAGCCTCAATACCCCAGCACCGGCGCCAGCCACCGCTCCACGTCGTCCACGGGCATGTTCTTGCGTTTGGCGTAGTCTTCGACCTGGTCTTTCTGGATTTTTCCGACCGGGAAATACCGGCTTTCGGGGTGGGAAAAATACCAGCCGCTCACGCTGCTGGCCGGGTGCATGGCGTAGCTTTCGGTGAGGTGAATGCCGATGCGCCCGGCGTCGAGCAGGTCAAACAAGGCCGCTTTTTCGGTGTGGTCGGGGCAGGCCGGGTAGCCGGGCGCGGGGCGGATGCCGACGTATTTTTCCTTGATTAACGCCTCGTTGTCCAGGTTTTCGTCCGGGGCGTAACCCCAGAATTCCTTCCGCACCCGCTCGTGCATGAGTTCGGCGAAGGCTTCGGCGAGGCGGTCGGCGAGGGCTTTGACCAGGATGGAGTTGTAGTCGTCGTGGTCGCGCTCGTACGTTTCGAGCAGAGCCTCGATGCCCAGGCCCGCCGTGACGGCGAAACCGCCGAGGTAGTCGGTTTTGCCGCTTTCGAGGGGCGCGATAAAGTCGCTCAGGCAGTAATTGGGCAACCCGGCGGCTTTCTGGCTTTGCTGGCGGAGGTGGTGGAGCACGACCAGTTCCGCGTTCAGGGTTTCGGGTTCCGCGTTGATTTGATTTTTAACGCTGAACGCTGAACGCTGAACCCGAAACTCCGTATGCCGATGGCTACCATGCCGCTCGCAGGGAATTTCCCGCGTAATTTCCTCGAAATCGTGCAGCAAAATGTCGTCGTCGGTGGCGTTGGCGGGCCAGAACCCAACGACGGCCCGCGCTTGGAGCGAGCCGTCGTGGATGATGTCGAGCAGCAGGTTCTGGGCATCGTCGAAGAGTTTCTTCGCTTCACTGCCGACGATTTTGTCTTCAAAAATGGCCGGGTATTTTCCGTGGAGTTGCCAGGTTTGGAAAAACGGCGTCCAGTCGATGTACCGGGCGATTTCGGCCAACGGATAGTCTTCAAAAACCCGCGTGCCGAGGAAGGCGGGTTTCTTGGGAACAAACTCTGTCCAGTCGATTTTCGGTTTGTTGGCACGGGCGGCCTCCAGCGAAACCACGGCCTTGTCTTGCCGACGGCGGGCGTGCTCGTCGCGGAGCTTGGCGTATTCGGCCTTGATTTCCCGGTGAGTTTCCTCCTGCGAAAGCGCCGACTGCGTCAGCCGTCCGGCCACGGGCACCGACCGGCTGGCGTCGAGCACGTGGATGACGGGGCCGTCGTAGTGCGGGTCGATTTTGACGGCGGTGTGGATGCGCGAGGTGGTGGCCCCGCCGATGAGCAGGGGAATGGTGAACCCCTGCCGCTGCATTTCCTTCGCCACGCCGACCATTTCGTCGAGCGAGGGCGTGATGAGGCCGCTCAGACCGATGATGTCCACGTGGTGTTCCTTCGCGGCAGCCAGTATTTTTTCGGTCGGCACCATCACGCCGAGGTCGATGATTTCGTAGTTGTTGCAGCCCAGCACCACGCCGACGATGTTTTTGCCGATGTCGTGCACGTCGCCTTTCACCGTGGCCATCAGCACTTTTCCGTTCGAGCTTGAAGCGCCGCCCGCTTTTTCTTTTTCGATGAACGGCAGCAGGTACGCCACGGCCTTTTTCATCACCCGCGCCGATTTCACCACCTGGGGCAGGAACATTTTGCCTTCGCCGAATAAGTCGCCGACCACGTTCATGCCGTCCATGAGCGGCCCTTCGATGACTTCGAGGGGTTTGGCAAACCCGTGCCGGGCTTCCTCCACGTCCTCGTCGATGAAGTCGGCGATGCCCTTCACCAGCGCGTGGGTGAGGCGCTCGTTGACGGACAGTTTCCGCCATTCGGCTTCGTCGGCCACGGTTTCGGTTTTGCCTTTCGATTTGATGGTTTCGGCAAAATTCACCAACCGTTCGGTGGCATCGGGGCGGCGGTTGAGGAGCACGTCTTCGACCAGTTCGAGGAAGTCCTTCGGGATTTCGTCGTACACCGTGAGCTGTCCGGCGTTGACGATGCCCATGTCGAGGCCGGCTTTGATGGCGTGGTACAAAAACGCCGAGTGAATCGCCTCGCGGACGGGTTCGTTGCCCCGGAACGAAAACGACACGTTGGACACGCCCCCGCTCACCTTCGCGTGGGGCAGGTTTTGCTTAATCCAGCGCGTGGCTTCGATGAAATCGACGGCGTAGCCGTTGTGCTCCTCGATGCCCGTGGCCACGGTCAGGATGTTGGGGTCGAAAATGATGTCTTCGGGGGGAAAGCCGACTTCCTCGACCAGAATCCGGTAGGCCCGCTCGCAAATTTCGATGCGTCGGGGGTAGCTGTCGGCCTGGCCCTGTTCGTCGAAGGCCATCACCACCACCGCCGCGCCGTAGCGCTGAATGGTGCGGGCGCGGTCCTTGAAGGCTTCCTCGCCTTCCTTGAGCGAAATCGAATTGACAATCGCCTTGCCCTGCACGCACTTCAGGCCCGCTTCGATGACCTCCCACTTCGAGGAATCGATCATGACGGGCACGCGGGCGATGTCGGGTTCGGCGGCGAGCAGGTGCAGGAAGGTGGTCATGGCCGCCGCGCCGTCGATCATGCCTTCGTCCATGTTGACGTCGAGCACCTGGGCGCCGTTTTCGACCTGCTCGCGGGCCACGCTCAGGGCTTCGTCGTACTTGTTTTCCCGAATCAACCGGGCGAATTTTTTGGAACCCGTCACGTTGCAGCGTTCGCCCACGTTGAGGAACAGCACGTTTTCCTTCGTCACTTCCACGGGTTCGAGGCCGGAGAGGTGCATCGTGCGGGAAACTTCGGGCAGGGGGCGGGGGGCGTACCTGGCCGCCGTGTCGGCGATGACCCGGATGTGCTCGGGCGTGGTGCCGCAGCAGCCGCCGACGATGTTCAGAAAGCCATCTTTCAGAAACCCATCCACCAGCGCGCCCATTTCGGCGGGCGTCTGGTCGTACTCGCCCATTTCGTTGGGCAGGCCGGCATTGGGGTGGGCGGAGGTGAAAAACGGGGCTTTCCGGGCCAGGGTCTGCACGTAGGGCCGGAGTTGGTCGGCCCCCAGGGCGCAGTTGAGGCCCACCGACAGGAGCGGCAGGTGCGACACGGAGGTCAAAAAGGCTTCGGTCGTCTGGCCCGACAGCGTGCGGCCGGAGGCGTCGGTGATGGTGCCCGAAACCATGACGGGCAGAGGGCAGGGGGCGGGGAGCAAGGGGGAAAAGCCATTCTGACTCCCTGCCCCCTGCCCCCTGCCCCCTGCGAAAAACTGGTCAATCGCAAACAGCGCCGCCTTCGCGTTGAGCGTGTCGAACACCGTTTCGACCAGCAGCACATCCACGCCCCCGTCCACCAGACCGCGCACCTGCTCGGTGTAGGCTTCGACGAGTTCGTCGAACGAAATGGCCCGGAAACCGGGGTTGTTCACGTCGGGCGAGAGGGAGGCCGTCCGGTTGGTCGGGCCGATGGACCCGGCCACGTAGCGGGGTTTGTCGGGGTTTTTCGCCGTAAACTCGTCGGCCACCTCGCGGGCGATGCGGGCCGATTCAAAGTTCAGTTCGTACACCAGCGACTCCATCCCGTAGTCGGCCATCGCGATGCTCGTTCCCGAAAACGTGTTCGTCTCGGCAATGTCGGCCCCGGCTTCGAAGTACTGCGCGTGAATTTCGCGGATGATGTCGGGTCGGGTCAGGCTCAACAGGTCGTTGTTGCCCTTCAGCGGGTGGGGCCAGTCGGCGAAGCGGGTGCCCCGGTAGTCGGCCTCCTCCAGGCGGTACCGCTGAATCATCGTGCCCATCGCGCCGTCGAGCACGAGGATGCGGGTTTTCAGCAAATCACGGAGGTCAGGGCGTTGCACGGGTGTCGTCATGGGGAAGAAAGCGCCGGATTCGAGTCGGCAAAACGGGGTCGAAACCCTCCGTTCAGACGCGCTGGCACGAAGGTTGGTTCCGGATTTAAGCACAAAACTACGCAGAAAGTAGGCTATCGGCGTAGGGATTGATGGAGAAGCACTTCCCCTCCGAAATCTTCATCCCCGCTTGCAATCCGTTCTGAGTTCGATGCAAAAACGACTTCCCCTCTTCCTCCTGCTCCTGCTGATCAGCCCCACCTTGCTCGCTCAGGGGGATTTCGCCCGGAATTCCCCAGGAATCGCCTTCGCGGTGGACACACTCCCGGTTCGCCCGGACGGGCACTACCTCCGCGGCTACTGGCAGGATGCCAAAACCATCGCAACGCGGCCCTTCCTCTGGCAGGGGCGGCAGTTCGTTCAGGCGGGCACGGTGCTCGGCGCGGCCACGGTGTCGTATTTTTTCTTCGACAAACGCATTCAGCAAACGGCCCAAACCCGCCGCAACGACTTCACCAACGCCGTCTCGACCTTCGCCGGTCCCTTCGGCGGGTCGCGCACGTTTTGGGTGGTGCCGGGGGCGCTGTTTCTGCACGGACAAGTGTTCAGCAACGCAAAAACCACCCGCGTCGGGCTGCTGGCGCTTGAGAGCCAGTTGCTGAGCGGGGTCGTGGTGCAGGCGCTGAAGGTCGGCCTGGGGCGAAAACGGCCCTACGAAAGCGATTCGCCCCACGACTGGGTCGGGCCGTCGCTCCGCGATTTCCATTCGTTTCCGTCGGGCCACAGCCAGGCGGCGTTCGCGCTCGCCACGGTCGTGGCGATGGAATTTCGCGACGCCCGTGCCGTGCCGCCGATTGCCTACGGCCTGGCCTCCCTGACGGCCCTTTCGCGGATCAATGGCAACGACCACTGGCTCTCCGACATCATCGTGGGGAGCGCGCTGGGGCATTTCATCGCCAAAACCGTCGTGCGGCGGCACCCGGAGAGCGGTCGCACCTCGCCCGATGTTTCCGTTTTCGTGGACCCGATGGGCCGACCGGGGGTGGTGTGGCGGTTTTGAATTTGTGGTTTGAAGTTTGCAGTCTGAACCACGATTGGCCGGGATTTTAGGATTTTCAGGATGGCTGACCCGGATATTTTTCAGGATAATTCCGATTGTTTGCCCTTCATCCTGTCAATCTTAAAATCCCGGCCAATCGCGGTTCAGACAAAATTCCCTCGTCGTGAAATTCGCTGCCATCGACATCGGCTCCAACGCCGCCCGTTTGCAAATCTCCAAAGTCATCGACGACGGCACCGGGCCGTCGTTCAAAAAAGTGGAGTACGTGCGATTCCCGCTCCGGCTGGGCCTCGACGTGTTCAACACCGGCCGCATCAGCCCCGAAGGCGAAGTGCGCATTTTCAAAATGCTGCTCTCCTTCCGCCTGCTGATGGAATTGCACGAGGTAACCGACTACCTCATTTGCGCCACCTCGGCCATGCGCGAAGCCGCCAACGCGCCCGACATCGTCACGCGGATTCACGGGCAGTTGGCGATGAAAATCCACGTCATCGACGGGGCGCGGGAGGCCGAACTCATCAACAACGTGGTCGTGCAGTCGCTTGCCGAGGACCGGAATTACCTCCACATCGACGTGGGCGGGGGCAGCACCGAACTCAACCTCTACGCGGGGCGACAAAAAGTGGCCAGCCGCTCGTTCAAGCTCGGCTCGGTGCGCCTGCTCGAAGGCAAGGAATCAAAAGGCGATTGGGAAAAAATGCGTCGCTGGATTGCCGACCACATTGGCGGGTTGGGGAGTGAAATCGCCGCCGTGGGCACGGGGGGCAACATCAGCAAGCTGTTCAACCTGGCCACGAACAAACTCAGCGAAACCAGCATGGCCCTCGCCGAACTGGAGCACCTCCAGGCCCACATCGCCAGCTTCAGCCTCGACGACCGGATGAACAAACTCCGCCTCAACGACGACCGCGCCGACGTCATCGTACCCGCCGCGCAGCTTTATGGCTCGGCCATGCGCTGGGCCGGGGCCAACGTCATTTTCGTGCCCGATTTGGGGTTGAAAGACGGTATTCTGCTCGCGGTGTACGAGCGGTGGTTGGGGCGAAAAAGAAGCAGGAGTGAGGAGTCAGGAGTGAGGAGCGAGTAGAAATGCAACGTGTCTTTTGCATTTCTACTCGCTCCTCACTCCTGACTCCTCACTCCTCAACTCAAAAACACCCCACACTTCGCCCCCCAGGTCTGCCCCGGTTCGAGCGTGACCAGGCCGTCGCCGGAGTTGAAGGCATTGACGTTGCAGGTCATCGGCTCGATGGCGATGCGGTTGCGCTTGGGCGGCGTGTAAATCACGACGAAGTTGAATTTCCCCTCCCCTACTTCCTGCCACACGTTCACCGTCACGCCCTTCGTCGGCGAAGTGAGTTGCGTGGTGGCAATCGGGTTGTCGCGGTACACGGCGTAGGGCGTGTCGAGCACACGGTTGTTGAGCGAAAAACCGGGTTTGGCTTCCAGGAAAAAATCCTTCGCCACGGGAATCATCTGGTTGTCGAGAAAATAAGCCGCCTCCGCCGGGAAAGCCAGTTGCATCGTGTCAATCGGCTCGTCGAGGTGAAAGTACGGGTGCCAGCCGAGGCCCAGGGGCATGGCGGTTTGGCCCACGTTGCGGGCGACGTAGGCCAGCGTGAGGCGACCGTCGGGGGTCATTTCGTGGGTGATGTCGAGTTCAAACGGGAAGGGGTAGCCCTCCACGCCCTTAAAACGGTGCCGGAGGGTGAGGCGGGCCACGGTCGGGTCGGCAAATTCCTCCGTCACCTCAAACGGCCCGTACTGCACCAGCCCGTGGATGGCGTTCTGCCGGGGCTGCTCATTGACGGGCAGTTGGTAATCTTTCCCCCCGAACGAATACCGCCCGTACTGAATCCGGCTCGGCCAGGGAAACAGGTGCATTCCCGCCGCGCTGCGCTCGGCCAGAAAACTTCTTTCGTCCTTGCCCGCCTGAATCACCTCGTGCTCGACGCCCTCCTTGTGGAGTTTCAGCGAACGGATGATGCCCCCGTGGGCGGGCACGACGGCCACGCAGTCGCCGGTGGCGGGGTTGGTCAGGATGTATTCGGTCAGGGAACCGAGGGGCTGGGCGTAAATTCGCATACGTTGAAAATTGAAAATTGAGCGTTGAAAATTGAAAATTCCGGGCCAATAATCAATTTTCAACGCTCAATTTTCAATTTATAGCTCCCCTTCCACGCCCAGCCCGAACAGCGCGAAGTCGTACTTCACCGGGTCGGCGGGGTCGAGGTGCCGGAGGGCGGCGGTGAGTTCGAGGGCGGTTTGCCAGTCGGTTTGCTTGCGCCGAATCAGGCCCAGGTGCCGGGCCACGCGCTCGACGTGGACGTCGCAGGGGCAGACGAGTTGGTCGGGACGAATGGTTTTCCAAAGTCCGAAGTCCACGCCGTGTTCGTCCCGCCGGACCATCCAGCGCAGGAACATGGCCAGCCGCTTGCAACTCGACTTGCGGGCGGGCGTGGCCACGTGCTTGCGGGTGCGGGCCGGAAAATCGGGCAGGCCGCAAAACAGTTCGTGAAAGCCCACCAGCGCCCGCTCCACGGTCAGGTCGTCGGGGTGGAGGTACCGGCTGAAGGCCATTTCCAGCGAATCGTTTTCCGAATAAAACCAGCGGAACCAGTGCAGAAAGTACAGCGCGTCGGTGTCATTGAAGGTGCGGTGTTTGAACCCCAGAAACCGCTTCAGGTCACCGTCCTGGTGATTTTTGACGAAATCAAACGGCGCGCCGTCCATGCGTTCGATGAGGTTGTGGCACTTGGCCAGAATCGTCTTCCGCTGCCCCCAGGCCAGGGTCGCCGCCCAGAAGCCCATGATTTCCACGTCCTGCAACCGGCTAAACCGGTGCGGAATCGAAATCGGGTCCGACGGGATGAACTGGGGTTGGTCGAATTGCCGGTACTTCCGCTCCAGCAGTTCGGCGACGAGGGGGGGAATCAAACTTACTGAGTGACTGAGTGGACTGAGTGACTGAGCGAGAAGGCCGTGGTGTCCGATTCTCAAATCGGACACGCAGGGTTCCTCAGAACCCGGTGAGGCTGGCGTTGGAGCGCGTGTCCGATTTTGAGAATCGGACACCACCTTTTTCTCACTCCATCACTCCTTCGGTTCCCGCCGCACCTGCCGGGCTACCCACACCGCCACCCGCGAGGGCACGGAGAAAATCCACACCAGCACCGTGTAGGCGAACGTGAACAGGGCGATGATGGGGTACGCCAGAATGAAGATGATGTTGAACACGACCGCGCCGGGCGTGAGGTATTTGTTCGTGCGCTTGTCCATGAGTCGGCGTTGATGACGGGTGGTGAACGGCGGTTCTGCAAAAACCATTCACCGCCACTTCATTTTCCCTGCAAAAGTCGCGGAAAATTGGAATCTACTGCATGACGTAGCTCACTTCGGCGCGGAAACGCCGGTCCACGGGCGAGAGGCGGCTGAAGGCCCCCGGTGAAAGTTTGATGATGACCCGGTCGTTGAGGCCCGTGTCGGGCAATTTGCCGATGATTTTCACCGAAACCACCTGCCCGTTGGCCTCGTTGCGCACCGTCACCAGCGAGCCAACGGCCGCGCTGCGGTGCAGGCCCAGGTAGCGGCCCGATTTATCATCCACGTCGATGACTTCGGCCAGGCCCGTCTCGCGGCGGTACTTCGCCGAGGCCGCCGGATTGGCCGCCACCACCGGGCGGGCGACGCGGGTTTCGGCTTCGGTTTCTGCCTCCGGTTCGCGTCTGGCTTCAGCATCTTCGGTTTTGGCGGGTTCGGGCCGCGCGGGTGCCGGTTCGGGGTGAGGAAGCGGCGGGGTTGTCGGGGCTTTGGCGACGGGTTTGGCCTCGGGCGTTTTCAACTGCTCGCGGGCGATTTCCGCCGCCGTTCGGGTCGGTTTTTTCGGGGCGATTTCCCCGTTCAGCACCAGCACCTGCCCCGTGTGCACGGTGCCCGCGTCGGGCAGGTCGTTCCAGCGCTTGAGGTCGGCCACGGGCAGGTTGTAGCGCCGGGCGATGCTGTACAGCGTTTCGCCGGGCTGCACTTCGTGGGCCGATTCAGGAATGCGGGCCGAAGGTGCCGGCGTGGTCGTGGCCGAAGCGGCCCGGCGCGTGGGTGTTGCCGTTGGTTGCGGAGTCGAAACCGGCGCGGGCAGTGGGCTGGTTGCCGGTTGGCGCATGGCCATCGAGGGCCGGTTGTCGGCGGAGGCCGTTTCGACGGGGCGGGGTTCGGGGCGGGAGGCCGTCGGGGTTGGTTCGGGGGCGGGCTTTTCCGCCACGGCAGCGGCCATGGCCCGGCTGCGGTTGTACGGCACGCGCAGCAGTTGGTTGGAATTGACCTCGTTGGGCGCGCCGGGGTTGGCGGCTTTGTAGTCAGCGAAGGTCGCGCCGTAGCGTTTCAGGATGGAGTACAGCGTCTGGCCCCGGTCCACGCGGTGGAGCACGAGCGTCTCGCCGTCGCGGCGTTCGACGCCCGTGGAGTCAAAAGGCGCGCTGGCCCAGGCGGGTGCTCCCAGCAGTCCCAGCACCAACGCGATGTTCAGAGAAAGACCGACTCGTTTACCATTCATACACCTTGAGGCGAATTTTGTCCTGCACCAAAATAATCCGGTTGCCGTACACCGCGAACGGCTCCGGGTTAAGGCCCGGCCCGACGCCGATGCGCTCCGAAATCCATTCGTTCCGCGCCTTATCAACGAGGAGCAACCAGTTTTCCAGCGCGCCGTTGGCGAAAAAATAGTACGCAATCACCAGGCAGGACCCCGCGTCGAGGTAGTCGGCGGCCTTGACGGGTTCGTGGCCGGTGCGCTTGCGGACGAACGCCGCAACCGGCGCAAAAAACGGGCCGGTTTCGGGGTAGTGATGCAATTCGGGCGAAACGTGGGGTGATTTTTCGGAAAATTCTGGCTCAACCGATTCGTTTTCCAACATCTTTCCCGAAGTCAACGCTACCCGCACCACCCGTGCCTCCTCCCGCCCGCCGAGCAGGGCCAACACCACGCGGCCGTCGCAACCCAGAAAACTCAGCCCCGGCCAGTCCCAGTGCGGCTCGCCCGTGCGCCCCTCGAGGGCTACGAGGCCACGGGGCTGGGGAGTGTCGGTGGCGTGCCGGTGCAGGAGCAAGGTCCCGTCGAACAGCCCGACGAGGCCCAGCCATTCGTCCGGTGCCAGGTCCAAGTCGGCGGAACTTTGCCAGATAACTTCATTTTCAACCAAATCCACCACCGCCCAGGTGGCTTCCCGCACGTCGGGCTGGCGGAGTTCAACGGCCAGCGCGGGCACGGAGCCGACCTGGTCAAAAGCGAGTTTCCAGACCAGACCCGGAAACTCGTGGGTGAAACTTTCCCGGATGGGCATGCTATTTTTGCGGATAATTCAGAATGATCAATGCTCAATGTTCAATTTTCAACGTTCAATGATTTTCTGGTTTTTCATTGAGCATTGAAAATTGAGCATTCTCCCCTTTTTTTCCCTCCCATGCAGCGTTACTCCATCCTTTGGGCCGACGACGAAATCGACCTTCTCAAGCCGTACATCCTGTTTCTCAACCAGAAAGGCTACGACGTGACGCCCGTCAACAGCGGGGCCGACGCGCTGGAAAAAGTGGACGAGCAGAACTTCGACGTGGTGTTTCTCGACGAAAACATGCCCGGCATTTCGGGCCTCGAAACCCTCGCCCAGATGAAGGTGGCCCGGCCCAACCTGCCGGTGGTGATGATTACCAAGTCGGAGGAAGAGCACATCATGGAGGAGGCCATCGGGGCGAAAATCGCCGATTACCTGATTAAACCCCTCAACCCCAACCAAATTTTGCTGTCGGTGCGGAAAATCCTCGACGGCAAGCGGCTGTTCGAGGAGCGCACCAACCTGAGCTACCAGCAGAATTTCCGCACCCTGGCCATGCAGTACTCCGACCGCATCGGGCACGAGGAATGGGCCGAGATTTACAAAAAGCTGATTTACTGGGAACTGGAAATCGACCAGACCGAAAATCGGAGCATGGCCGAGGTGATGAACATGCAGAAGTCGGAGGCCAACGCCAACTTCGCCAAGTTCGTGGACGAAAACTACGAGGACTGGCTCAACGACCCTAAGGCCGACCGCCCGCTGATGTCGCACCAGTTGATGCGCAAGAAAGTGTTCCCCCTCGTGGACGGCACGGGTCCCTTATTTTTCATCCTCATCGACAACCTGCGCTACGACCAGTGGAAAATCATCGAGCCGGTGCTGCGCGATTACTTCACGGTCGAGGAAGAAGCTTCGTACTATTCCATCCTGCCCACCACGACGGCCTTTGCCCGCAACGCCATTTTTTCGGGCCTCATGCCCAGCGAAATCGAGCGGCTCTACCCGCGCCTGTGGGTTCACGACACCGAGGGCGACCAGAAAAACGACGAGGAGGGCCTCAACGCCCACGAGGACGAATTTCTGATGATGCAGATTCAGAAATCCCGCCTCAACATCAAGGCCAGCTACCACAAAATCCTGAACGTGAACCAGGGCAAGGCGCTGGTGGACAACCTCAACAACCTCTGGTCGAACCAGTTGAACGCCATCGTGTATAACTTCGTGGACATGCTTTCGCACGCCCGCACCGACATGGCGATGATTAAGGAACTGGCCCCCGACGAAAGCGCCTACCGGAGCCTGACCTCGTCGTGGTTCCAGCATTCGCCCCTGCTCGATTTGCTGAAGAAAATCGCTGAAAAAGGGGGTCGCGTGGTGCTCACCACCGACCACGGCATGATTCGCGTGCAGAAGCCCGTGCGCATCATCGGCGACCGGTCGGTGAACACCAACCTGCGCTACAAGGGGGGCAAAAACCTGAATTTCGAGGAAGACCACGTGCTCGTGTGCCGCAAACCGGAGCGATTTTTCCTGCCGAAACTCAACGTCTCGACGGCCTACGTCTTCACGGTCGAGGATTACTTTTTCGCTTACCCCAACAACTACAACTACTACGTGGGCTACTACCGCGACACCTTCCAGCACGGGGGCGTTTCGCTCGAAGAGATGATTGTGCCGATTGTGACGCTGCGGGCAAAGTAAAAACTGGCCTGGTACTTGATGGCGTAACCGGGCGATCGGGTCGTTGCCGATTCACCACCGCAGCGCTCCGTTCAGCCCTTACGCAATCCTACTCCCCGGCCCGTTGGCGAATCGGCGGCTTCGTGTTACTTTTGAAAACTGCCCCGCCAGACGGTTGCCTAACGCATCCACCTTCATGAGCATTTCCCTGCGCTGGTTGTCTGGTCTGATTGGTGCGTGGCTGTGCCCGCTGCTGGCGGGGGCGCAGGACACCACCCGGACTCAATTCACGGCGTTCGTTGAACTCGGCACGACGTACTCCACCGCGACCAACCGGCTTCCTTTCTGGCTGACGGCCAATCAATTCGGCATCATGCCCATCAACCCACAGGTGGGGCTGGCGCAGGCGGGAATCCGCTACAAGACCCACCTGGGCCGTACCGGAAACTGGGGCGTGGAAGCCGCGCTGGAGGGGGTCGTGCAGACGAACAACCCCAACGTGCGGGGCATTCCGGGGCCGGATGCCTTTGCCCGGATTTTTTTCCGCAACTGGGAACTGGTGGGGGGTCGCCGCCGCGAAATCATCGGGATGCAGGACAGCACGCTATCGTCGGGGGGCGTGCTGTGGTCGGGCAACACCCTGCCCATCCCCCAGATTCGCTTCGGCACGTCGGACTTCATTTCGCTGCCGTTTCTGCGCCGCTGGCTAAAGGTGAAAGGCCACATCAGCCACGGTTGGTTTGAAAACTCCCGGCCGTTTGCCCAAGATGTCCTCCTGCACGCGAAGAGTTTTTACGCCCTGGTCGGGAAAGACACCTGGCCGGTGGGGGCCTACGCGGGCGTCATCCACATGGCGCAGTGGGCCGGGTATTCGCCCGAACTGGCCGCGGACGGCGACCAGGTATTTTCCCGCAACGGCTACTTCGATTCGGGTTGGCGGGCGTTCTGGGCCGTGGCCACGGCCCGGAGTCAGGCCAAAATTCCCCAGGGGCCAGGACCGGGCACCATTCCCTCGCTCGACGTCAACCGGGCCGGCAATCACCTCGGCACGCTCGACGTGGGCGTGGTGCTGCGGTTTGCCCGCGGCCGGGCGGTGCTGTACCGCCAGCACATCATCGAAGACGGGTCGTTGTTTTACCTGGAAAACATCGCCGACGGCCTGAACGGCCTGCGGTGGTTTCGGACCGACCAACCCACCGGCCCGTTTTCCCTCAACCGCCTCACCCTCGAATACCTCAACACCGACAACCAGGGGGGCGAAGAATTCGATGCATTCGACCCCCAACGCCGGGGCCGCGACAACTACTACAACCACGGCCAGTACCGCGACGGCTGGTCGTACTTCGGGCGCACGATTGGGACCCCACTGATTCCACCCTACACCGACCTGACCGCCAAACAGCGCCTGAACAAACCGTTCACGACCAACAACCGGGTACAGGCGTTTCACGTCGGCGCGGCGGGCGCGGCGTTCGGGCGGCTGGGTTGGGAAACCAAATTCACCTACAGCCTTAACCGGGGCACCTACGACGACCCGCTCCGGCCTTCGCCGCAGCCGCAAGCCTCGGGACTGGTTCGGGCCAGGGCCGCCATCAACGCCCTGGGCGGCTTTGAGGCGAACCTGGCCGTGGCCTGGGACCGCGGAGGGCTGTACGACGACGCCACCGGCGTGTACGCGGGGCTGCGCAAAACCTGGCATTCGGGGCGTGGTCCGGTGGTGAGCGCTTCGCCGCGTTCCAAACCCCGCTCCCGCACGGTGTCGCCGCAGCGGTTCTGAGGTCAGGCTTCCAGCACTTTTCCGCCTTCGCAGCGCAGCCGCCGCTGGGGGAATTTCCGGATTAAATCGAAATCGTGGGTGGCCATCAAAATCGCCGTGCCGCTGCGGTTGATGGTCAGGAAGGTGCGCAGGATGTCTTCCGACACTTCCGGGTCGAGGTTGCCCGTGGGTTCGTCGGCCAGCAAAATCTGCGGTTCGTTGAGGAGCGCCCGGGCGATGACCACCCGCTGCTGCTCGCCCCCCGAAAGCTGGTGGGGCATTTTCTGAATGGACGACCCTAAGCCCACCTGCATGAGCACTTCGGCGATGCGGGTCTGGATTTTGGCTTTGTCGCGCCAGCCCGTGGCCCGCAGCACGAAGGCCAGGTTGTCGGCCACGTTGCGGTCCATGAACAGTTGAAAATCCTGGAACACAATGCCCAGCTTCCGGCGCAAAAACGGAATTTCCTTCCGCTTGATGGTGTGGAGTTCGTAGCCGCACACCCGCGCCGAGCCTTGCTCCAGCCAGAGGTCGGCGTAGAGCGTTTTGAGCAGCGACGACTTCCCGCTGCCCGTCCGGCCGATGAGGTACACGAATTCGCCCCGCTGGATGGTGAAGTTGACGTCGGTCAGGACCAGTTTTTCGCCTGCCTGAAAAATATTGGCGTGCGCGACTTCGACGACGGGTTCTGCGTTGAATGCCATAGTCAGAAAGTCGTAAGTCGTAAGTCGTAAGTCGTAAGTGCGGTTTTTACTTACGACTTACGACTTACGACTTTCCGACTCAAGAATTTCCTTTTTTGTAATCCGCCAGAAATTTCTCCAGGCCGAGGTCGGTGAGGGGGTGTTTGAGGAGGGCCATGATGGCGCTCAGGGGGCCGGTCATTACGTCGGCGCCCACTTCGGCGCACTGGATGATGTGCATCGGGTGGCGCACGCTGGCGGCCAGCACCTGGGTGACGAAGCCGTAGTTTTCGTAAATCGTCACAATCTGCTCGATGAGCGCCACGCCGTCGGTCGAAACGTCGTCCAACCGCCCGATGAACGGCGACACGTAGGTGGCCCCGGCTTTGGCCGCCAGCAGGGCCTGCCCCGCCGAAAACACGAGCGTGCAGTTGGTTTTGATGCCTTTTTCGGAGAAATATTTCAGAGCCTTCACCCCGTCCTTAATCATGGGCAGCTTGACGACGATTTTCTCGTCGATGTCGGCCAGTTCTTCGCCCTCGCGCACCATGCCGTCGAAATCGGTGGCGATGACCTCGGCGCTCACGTCGCCTTCGACGATGTCGCAGATGGCCTTGTAGTGCTTGAGGATGTTGTTTTTGCCCGTGATGCCCTCTTTGGCCATGAGCGACGGATTGGTCGTCACCCCGTCGAGGACGCCCAGTTCGTGGGCCTCGCGGATTTCGGCCAGGTTGGCCGTATCAATGAAAAATTTCATGGAGAAACTGAAAAAGCGATTGCGTAATGGGGGCAAAAGTACGCAAACGGTTCGCAGTTTGAAGTTCAGAGCTTGAAGTTCGGAGTTTGAAGTTGTAGGTGATTCTAATTGTCAAACTCTAAACTTCACGTGAGTTATGGGTTGTCAACGCGTCCCGTTCGGGACGGAATGTTGGTAGAAAGGTTTCCTGCCGCTGCGGTCGCGTCCCGTACGGGACGCAACACGGCGAAGTCCCGACTTCTACCAACATTCCGTCCCTAATGGGACGTAACCTATTGAATCACAACATAGATAACCCATAACTCACGTTAAACTTCAAACTCCGAACTTCAAACTCAAACCTACTTCCTCACCACCAGCACCGGCACGTGGCCGTGCTGGAGGAAGTGGCTGGTTACGCTGGGCATGAGGAGTTTTTCCCAGAAGCCTTTTTCGTACACGGCCAGGGCCAGCACGTCGGGCTTGTGGGTGCGCATGTAGGTTTCGATGGCTTCGGGAATTTCGTCGCGGTTGAGGTTGCGGAAGTTCACCTCATCGGTTTCGTAGGCTTCCTTCAGCGCGCGGGCCGTTTTTTCGACGGGCAACTCGTAGTACGGGTGGATGTGGACGACCCGCGTTCTGGCCCCGAACGTATTGGCAAACTGCGTGACGGCGTTGAGCGCCACGGCCTCGTCGCGGTCGTAGTCGGCGGCGTAGAGCACTGTGCGCGGCGTTTCGACGGGCGCGTCGGCGGGCACGACCAGCACCGGGCAGGGGGCCTCGCCCACCACGCGCTGGGCGTTGGTGCCCAGCCAGCGGTCGAGCAGGTTGCGTGCGCCCTGGGTGCCCATGACGATAAAATCCGCCGCCTCGTGCCGGGCCATGCCCACGATGGCGTCGGCGATGAAGCCGTAGCGCACGCGGGTTTCGACGCGTTCGGCGGTGAAACCTGTTTCGGCCAGCACCGCATCGCGGAACCGGGTCAGGGCTTCCTGGGCGCGTTTTTCTTCAAACGTGACCTGGTGCGACACGTCGGCGGGCACTTCGTGTACCGTGCTGACGGGCAGGCCAAACACGTGCAGCAGCACGATGCGCGCGCCGCTGGCTTCGGCCAGCAGGGCCGCGTAGCGGAAGGCCCGGTGCGCGCAGGGACTGAAATCGGTGGGGAGCAGGAGGGTTTTCATGGCAGGAGATCATCGGTTGGTGGGACAAAACTGCCCGTAAATCAGGCGGAAACGGGTGAGTTTCGCAACGGGTGGGCGTGATTTTCGTCAGTAGGCTGGTAGTGCGGGGAAAGCAGGAAAGCCCCAGGGGTAGTTCCGGGGCTGCGTTTTCACCGTCCAGAAACCGCCAACCGGCCTTCAGGCAACCCCCGCTTCGCGCTGACTCAGGCCGTCGCAGAGTTTGTGGAGCAGGTAGCGTCGGGCCTGCGCGTCGCGGGCGAACAGGTGCCGGACCTGGGCTTTGTCAAACGCCAGCACGACGGTGTGCTCCAGCACCCGCCCGTCGCAGGGATGCGGGCGGTCGAGGAGCAGTTCTTCGAGGCCCACCACGTCGGTGGGGCGGTTGACGACCCTCGGCGGACTGCCCGCGTCGGCCAGTTCGAGCGCGCCACCGCGCAGCACGAACAGGAAATCGGCCTCCTGCCGTTGGCGAAACAGGTACTCGCCCCGGTTCACGTGCAGTTCGATGCCGGTCGGGAGCAGGGCGCGTTCGGCGTCGAGCAGCGCGGCCGGACTCGCTTCGGCGCAGGTCCGCAGCAAGGGGTGGGCACAGTGGGGGCAGGCCTGGCACGTGGGGATGGGGGATTTCATGGTCGGAGGGAATTTTTGGGGAACAGAACGGTTGCAAAAAGTCAGGGCAGCGGCGCAAAGGTGGGCGAGTAGGGCCGTTCGGAAAATGACGTTTGTCACCGGCTTGCGCCGAAACCCTCATCGCCGCGCGACGGGATAAACCGGAATTTTGAACCCTAAATCTTTCCGGACCTCAGCCCATGTCCGTTCTCACGACCGATAAAGTTGCCTGCTACCACTGCGGCAGCGACTGCCCCGACGATACCCTCCGCGTTGACGAAAAAACCTTCTGCTGCACCGGCTGCCAGAGCGTGTACGAACTCCTCGACGCCCACCAGCTTTGCCAGTACTACCGCTACGACGACCGCCCTGGCAACACGCCCCCGGTCCTGGCCCGGTTTGAGTACCTCGACAACCCCGACATCGCCGCGCAGCTTCTCGATTTTCAGGCCGAAAAATTGGCGAAGGTCACGCTGTACGTGCCCGCCATGCACTGCTCGGCCTGCCTCTACCTGCTCGAAAACCTCGCCCGCCTGCACCCCGGCGTGCGGAGTTCGCGGGTGGATTTTTTGAAAAAACAAGTCGCCGTCGATTACAACCCCGGCGCATTGACCCTCCGCCAACTCGCCGAACTGCTGGCCCAGATCGGCTACGAGCCGCTCATCCGCCTCAACGACGCCGAGGAGCAGAAGCGCCCCGCCAGCGAACGCCAATTGCTTCTCCGCCTGGGCGTGGCGGGTTTCTGCGCGGGCAACATCATGCTGTTCGCGTTTCCGGAATACCTGGGCCTGGAAGACCTTCGCTACCGGCACCTGTTCGGCTACCTCAGTTTCGCGCTGTCGCTCCCGGCGCTTTTTTACTCGGGCTGGGGCTACTTTGAGTCGGTCTGGAATGCCCTGCGGCAGCGGCGCATCAACATCGATTTGCCCATCCTGCTGGCCATGCTGACCACTTTCGGGCGGGGCACCTACGAGGTATTCACGGGCACGGGCGGGGGCTACTTCGACTCGCTCACGGGCTTGATTTTCCTCCTCCTGACGGGCAAGTGGTTCCAGCAAAAAACCTACGACGCCATCCGCTTCGACCGGGATTACAAATCGTACTTCCCGCTGGCGGTGACGAGGTTGTCCGTTGTTGGTTGTCCGTTGTCAGTTGATGGTTCTGAAAATCAACAACCAACAACCCGCAACGAAGAACAAATCTCCGTCCAGCACCTCCGCCCCGGCGACCGAATTGTGATTCGGAACGGCGAACTGCTGCCCGCCGACGCCCGGCTGCTGGCGGGCCGGGCCAGGATGGATTACAGCTTCGTGACGGGCGAGTCGGCCCCCGAAACCCGCAACCCCGGCGACGTGCTCCTGGCCGGGGGGCGGCAGGTGGGCGAACGCCTCGAACTGGAGGTGCTCCGCGACGTGTCGCACAGCTACCTGACGCAGTTGTGGAACCACGACGCCTTCAAAAAAGGCGCAACCAGCCGCCTCCGCACCTTCGCCGACCGGGTGGGGCAGTACTTCACCTACGTGGTCATCACGCTGGCCGTGCTGGTGGCCGGGTACTGGTATTTCCTGCACGGCGACGCCGCGCGGGCCATCAACGCCTTCTCGGCGGTGCTCATCGTGGCCTGCCCCTGCGCGCTTTCGCTGAGCTATCCTTTCGCCCTGGGCAACGGACTCAGGATTTTCGGGAAACGCGGGTTTTACCTCAAAAACGCGGAGATCATCGAAACCCTGGCGAAGTGTGACGCGCTGGTGTTCGACAAAACCGGCACCCTCACCACCGCCGAGGAGGGCGAAACCCGCTTCGTGGCCGTGCCCCGCTTCGACCCGCTCACGCCCCACGACGAGGCCCTGGCCGGGGCGCTGGCCCGGCAGTCCACGCACCCGATTTCGCAGCACGTCGCCCGGATGTTTGCCCCCAACGGACCGGGCCTGCGCCTTTCGGACGTGCAGGAAATCCCCGGCGAAGGCGTGGTGGGCTGGTTCGGCGACGGCGAAATTCGCCTCGGTTCGGCCGCTTTCGCCCAGGCTCCCGAAGGGTTAAAAACCGCCCCCGATGGTGCGGTGGCCCACCTCAACCTCGGCGGCCGGTATCGCGGCTTTTTCGTGGTAAACGCCGCCTACCGCCCCGGCCTCGACGGCCTCGTTGCGAGCCTCCGCGACCGCTTCGCCCTGTTCCTCGTGTCGGGCGACGGCGCAACCGAGCGGCCCCGGCTGCTGCGGTGGTTCGCCCCTGAGCGGATGCGCTTCCGCACGCAGCCCGCCGGAAAACTGCGGTTTGTCGAAAGCCTCCAGGCCGAAGGCCGCCGCGTGGCCATGCTCGGCGACGGGCTGAACGACGCCGGTGCTCTCCGCCAGGCCGACGTGGGCATCGCCGTGACCGAAAACACGCTTCAGTTCACCCCCGCCTCCGACGCCATCCTCGAAGCCCGCGCCCTGCCCGACCTGCCCCGCTTCCTGGCCTACTGCCGCCACGCACTGCGGGTGATTCAGGTGAGTTTCGTTGTGTCGCTGGTGTACAATTGCATCGGGCTTTGTTTCGCCGTGACCGGTCACCTCTCGCCCGTCGTGGCGGCGATTCTGATGCCGGTCAGTTCGTTTTCGATGGTGCTCATCACCACCATCGGGATGCGGCACTGGGGGCGGAAGTGGTTTGGGGAGGAGGAGGGTTGACAGAAGTAAAAACAAGAAATGAAAAATAAGAAAGGCAAAAAGAAACGGCATTTCCCTTTGTCATTCCTGATTTTCCATTTCTTGTTTTTACTTGAAACTCAATTTTTTATCCATGCTCCGCCTCCTCCCCTTCTACCTCACCGCCTGCGCGATTTCCTGGCTGATTTGGTCGCCGTACGTCGTGCCGGGGTTTCCGGCGGCGTGGCGGGATTCGTCGGTGCAGTATAGTGCAGAAGGCAAGTGAGGAGGAAGAATGTCGGTGCGGTGAGGCGTTGAGTATTGCGGGGTTGAGGGCAGATGGGTAGGTTTGCCTGCGGTACTATAACTCATTTAACCCTTCCCCACCGAAACTGAATGGATCCAGAGCTTTCCAAACTGGTCAGAAAAATTTTTCTCCGTACTAAAGGCAAAACTGAGTTGCAAACGTACCAGCAACTGGCTGCGTCCGTGGGAGATGCTTATGATCGTTGGGATGCTACCCGCGTTGCAAACTTGGCCAACCGGTACGAATGTTACTTTGAGAAAGAAGGTAAATACAAGATTGGCGTCAACTGGCGCGCCGTTCTTAGAGACATAGAACCTGACGGGACTCGAAAGGCAAAAGCCACCGTTGATAGTCTGCGGGATGCCATAGATGATGAAATTGCGGCCTTCGCTAAGAAAAATCGGAACCCACCCCTAAGAGGCAGGTTTCTCCAGCGGTTGAAGCTCGATGTCGTTGGCATTCATTACGAAGTCGAACTTCTGATTGAAGAGGATTTTTCTGTCCCCATTGCTGAAGGCATTGAGATTGAACTTATCTGGAGGCAAAGTCGGATGGCCGGTACTCTACTGGCCCTCGACGAACGCCGGGGGACCGCCATCGTTGAATTGAAACAACGCCCGGATGAGTACCAACTCAGGTATGAATTCGGCATCGCCCTGGTGGTTACTGCCCTGCTGCGAAAAATCGGGGAACGGGTGAAGAACTACCTTCAAAACCCGGTGGGGGTATTTTTCAACCGACTGGCTGCGAACCATGCCTTTTGCCGCCCGCTTGATTGGTACCAACCTGTGTACGACGATGGGCTGGACGAATCGCAACGTCGGGCCGTCCGCAAGTGTCTGGAGTCGGACATGCACTTCATTTGGGGGCCGCCGGGCACCGGCAAAACTCACACCCTTGCCCGGCTTATCGCCACACTGGTGATGGGGGGCGAGCGGGTGCTCGTGGTTTCGACGGCCAACGTCGCTGTGGATCAGGTGGCCCGCCAACTGGTCAGCACCCTAAAATACATCGGCGGAAAAGGGCAGACGCTTCTTGACAAAGGCCGCATCATCCGATTCGGGCGGGCCGTGCTACCCGAAATCGTGCAAACCCCGGAGTTATTTCTTAATCAACCTGGCGTGCAACGCCTGCGTCATGACCTGGAAAAGATACAGGCCCGCCTGAAAGAAACCTCTGATCCTAAGGAGCGGGCTGAGCTTGTCAGTATGTACAAACAAACACTTCAGACCATCAATGATATTACAAAACGGTACTTTGATGAAGCGAAGGTAATTGCAACCACTTCGGCCCAGGTGTTTCTGAAAGAAGATTTTGAGGAAGTCGGTTACGACACGGTCATCATTGACGAAGCGGGGATGATGCCATACGCCCACCTTCTGGCCCTTTCGACTATACCCCGCAAACGACTGGTTATCGTGGGGGATTTCAAGCAACTGGCTCCAGTAGCCTTAGGTTCGACGCTCGATGTGCAGGAGTGGTTTCGCACCGACGTGTTCAGCAAACTCGGCATTAAAGGTACTGCCGAAGGTAAGCCCGTAGAAAAACTGAACGTCCAGCGGCGTATGCATCGGGCCATTTGTGAGTTAATCAACCAGTTCAATTACGAGGGGAATCTCAAAACCGAATCCCGCCCGAAGGAAGCCATTTTAAACTTAGCCCCGGCCTCCAACCAGCCGGTGGTGCTAGTAAAAACCCAGGGTGAGGTACAGCTTACTCAGAGCGGTTCGCGCGAAAATCCGGTCAACGCACGCATAGTAGTCGATCTAGTCACCGAGTTGGCACACACCGGATTGGGCAACCGCGCTTCCATAGGCATCATCACGCTTACCGGGCGCAAGTGGCTCTCATTAAGCGGCATCTTACCAACCTACGCCTTTCGTCTACTGTTCGGGAGTCGATCAAAGTCGGAACCGTACACGCTTTCCAGGGCGATGAGTCTGACATCATCGTGTTCGACCTCGTTGAGTCGGATGCCACGAATATCGGCCGGTTGTTTAAAGGCGAAAGCGGAAACCGCCTGCTAAACGTGGCCATTAGCCGGGCGCGTACAAAGCTTATTTTTGTTGGTGACGTGAAAGTGCTGATGCAGGGTATTCAGGGAAATTCTCTCATTCGGCAAGTGGCTCAGTACCTGAGTACCCTACCGAATGCAGTAGTACAAACCTGATTTGGACGTGTTTCTCGCATTATTCGCCGTTGTTCGAGGCCTGCGATCTCGAACCTTCGTTCCAAACGCGACTCACCAGTATCCGCGTCACAGACGCGGACGAGTGAAAGTTTCGAGCGCAAAACCAAATCAAGCCCCCATGACCTACCGCCTCGCCACCCCCGCCGACGCCGAGGCCATCGCCGCCCTGCACGCGCAGAGCTGGCGGCAGTCGTACCGCGGCATTCTGACCGATGCGTACCTCGACGGCGACATTTTCGCCGACCGGCAAGCCGTTTGGCAGCGCCGCCTGAGCGACCCGGCCCCCAACCAGTTTCTGCTCGTGGCCGAAGCGGAGGGGGCCGTGCGGGGGTTCGTTTGTGCCTTCGGCGACGACGACCCGCGCTGGGGCACGCTGGTGGACAACCTGCACGTGAGCCAGGCGCTCAAGGGGTCGGGCGTGGGCACGGCGCTGCTCGAACGCGTGGGCGAGTGGGTGAAGGCCGGGCGGCAGCACCCCGGTTTTTACCTCTGGGTGTTTGAAGCCAATCGCGCGGCCCGGCGTTTCTACGAAAACCGGGGCGGTGAAACCGTCGAGCAGGAAGTTAAGGAAAATCCGGGCGGCGGGCAGGCCCTCACCTACCGCATCGCCTGGCCCACGGCGGAGTTGCGGGTGGGTTGAACGGACGACACGCCCCGGAAACGGCGCGGCGGCCCATTCGCCGTGCGCCTATTTTTGCTGCGCGTTTCTTCTCGTCCCCACCCCATGCCCCTCAAAACCCTCCACCGGATTTCCGGCGTCCTCCTCGCGGCGTTCGTCGGGCTGCACCTGTTCAACCACGCCGCCAGCCTGTTCGGGGCGGAAGCCCACCTTCGCCTGATGGATGCCCTGCGAGTGGGGTACCGAAACCCGTTCGTTGAAATCCTGCTCCTGCTTGCCGTGGCGGTGCAGGTGGGTTCGGGGCTGCGGTTGTTCTGGGCGGGGCGGCACCGCGCCGGCTCCGGGCTCGACCGGGTCGCGTTCGACCGGGTCGCGTTCGACCGGTTGCAGCGTTGGTCGGGGTTGTACCTGGCCGTTTTTTTCGGGATTCACCTCAGTGCCGTGTGGGTCGGGCGGCTGGTGCTGGGCCTCGACACGAATTTCTACTTCGGCGTAGCGGGGCTGAACACCTTTCCGCTTAACCTGTTTTTCATTCCGTACTACGGTCTGGCGGTCGTTTCTTTTTTCGCCCACGTGGCCTGCGCGCACCGGCGGCGAATGCAACGCGCCGTGCTGGGGCTGACGCCCCGGCAGCAGGCCGTTGGCATCCTGATTTTCGGCGTTATCTTCACGCTCGTGCTGTTTTTTGGGCTGACCAACGGCTTTCGTGGCGTGGCGATTCCGGCGGAATACGGGGTGCTGGTTGGGAGGTGAGTCCGGTTGCCGTGCATCCGCTTTTCAAACCGCTGACTGCCATGAAAAAACTGCCGTTGCTTTTCCTGCTGAGTTTGCTGCACCCGCCGGTTCGGGGGCAGGTCGCCGGGCCGGTGCAGTACGATACCCTGAACCGCGACGAAGCGGTGCGGTTCCGGTACGCGGACACGCTGGGCAACGCCTTCCTGCGCCGGTTGCGGGAAGAAAACGGCCTGCCCGAACTGCTGCGGGGGCTGAACACCGATCGGGAAAAAGCCCTCGCCCTGCTCGACTGGGCGCACCGGCAATGGCAGCACAACGGCGACAACGAACCCAGTCGCCCCGACGCCCTGACCATCCTGGCCGAAGCCCGGACGGGCCGCCGGTTCCGCTGCGTGGAGTACGCGACCGTGCTGACCAGCGCCCTCCAGGCCGTGGGCTACCGGGCGCGGTCGGTGGCGCTGAAAACGAAGGACGTCGAAACGGCCCGGAGCGGGGCCGGGCACGTGCTGGTGGAAGCCTGGCTGCCGCAGTTCGGCAAGTGGGTGCTGCTCGACGGTCAGTTTAACGTCATGCCCGAAGCCGGGAGCGTTCCCCTGAGTGCGGTCGAGTTGGGTACGGTTCTGGGGCAGAAGCGGCCTTTCGACCTCGTCGACCGAACCGGTAAGGTTCAGAGAAAAACCCGGACCATGTACCCATTTTTCATTGCCCGTTACCTGTACTACCTCGACGTGGCCTTCGACAACCGGGAGCCGTACCCGGCCCAACCCTTGCGCGTGGGCGGCAAAACCCGGCTCATGCTCGTGCCCCTGGAAGCGCCCCGGCCCGCCGTTTTTCAGGGCGCGTACCCGCTCGACAACCTGTATTTCTCGAACTCCGTGCGGGATTTTTACGCGAAACCGTAGCTTCACCCCCCGATATCGCCCCGTCTCGTTGTTCTTTCTCCGAAAAACCTCCTCGGCCAGCGTCTGACGATGAGTTTTGCCCAGGACCGCACGTCCGAACTCTGGCGCGGTTTTCGGATGGCCCGCAACGCCATCCCCAACACGGTTTCCACCCATTTTTTCAGCGTCAACGCGAGGCAGAGGAGGAGATTTACATTCCGATTCGGGCGAACGCCTGATTTTCCCGAAAAACCTCACCTGGAGTGGTGAGAAAAATCATCGGACCGGCGGCGGGCCGGGGGGAGTTTTGCGGCCCTATGGCCATCCTTCTCCTTTTCTTCCTGGCGCACTGGTACCTTTCCCTGTTTGCGCAAACGTTTTTTCTCCACCGCTACGCCGCCCACCGGATGTTCACGATGTCGCGGGGCTGGGAGCGGGCTTTCTACCTCTTCACCTGGGTCGCGCAGGGGTCGTCGTTCCTGAGTCCGCGGGCCTACGGCATCATGCACCGGCTGCACCACGCCCACGCCGACACCGAACACGACCCGCATTCGCCCAGCTACTCGCGGAACCTCTTCGACATGATGTGGAAGACCAAAAACATTTACAACGACATCTTGAAAGGCAAGGCCGACATCGAACCAACGTATTTGAAAAACGTCCCCAACTGGCGGCTGGTCGAGCGCCTGGGCGATAGCTGGGTGTCGCGGCTGGGCTGGGGGGTGGCGTACACGCTGGTGTACATCCAGTTCGCGCCGTCGGCCTGGTGGTACCTGCTGCTGCCGATTCACTACCTGATGGGGCCGGTGCACGGGGCCATCATCAACTGGTACGCCCACCGCTATGGCTACGTGAATTTCCGGGTAGACGACACGGCCAAAAACCTGCTGCCCTTCGATTTCCTGATGCTGGGCGAAGCCTACCACAACAACCACCACCGCCACGGGCAACGGCCCAATTTTGGCGGTTTCCGCTGGCACGAACTCGACCCGACGTACCCGGTCATTTTGCTCCTCAACCGACTGAAAATCATCCGGCTTAAGCGCACGCCGGAGGCGGTTGCCGCCTGAGTTTCCTCAACCGGCCCGGTGACAAACGTCATCGTTCGGAGGGGGCGGCGGGGGCGAATTTTGAACCGTCAAAATCACCTCCGCAAACCGATGCAGATTTTGTTTTTCATGATTGGCGTCAGCCTGGCGATGGGCCTGGTGTTTCTGGGGGCCTTTTTCTGGGCCACCCGCTCCGGGCAGAACGACGACCTGTTCACGCCGGGGATGCGGGTGCTGATGGAGGATGAAAATCCTGAAAAACAGTAAGGAATGTTCAACGCTCAATTCTCAATATTCAACTTATAATTTGTTGATTATCAAGATACGTCTCGTTGAACATTGAGAATTGAGCGTTGAAAATTGAGCATTTTGAAATATTGATTACGAAACCCATGCTTCCATCCACCTCCACCCTTGAAGTCCCGTCGGCGGCACCCGCGCTGGAGCGCTTCAGCTACGACAACCGCATCGTGCGGGATTTCGCCGTCGCCACCGTCGTGTGGGGCATCGTCGGGATGCTCGTCGGCGTGATTGCCGCCACCCAGTTGTTCGCCCCGGCGGCCAACGTCACGCAGTACGGCACGTTCGGGCGCATCCGGCCCCTGCACACCAACGCGGTGATTTTCGCCTTTGTCGGCAACGCCATTTTCTGCGGGGTGTACTACTCGCTCCAGCGGTTGTGCAAAGCCCGGATGTTCTCCGATTTTCTGTCAAAACTCCACTTCTGGGGCTGGCAGGCCATCATCGTGGCCGCCGCCATCACCCTGCCCCTGGGCCTGACCACCTCGAAAGAATACGCCGAACTCGAATGGCCCATCGACATCGCCATCACGCTCGTCTGGGTGGTATTCGGGGTGAATATGTTCGGCACGATTTTCAAACGCCGGGAGCGGCACCTCTACGTGGCCATCTGGTTTTACATCGCCACGTTCATCACGGTGGCGGTGCTGCACGTGGTCAACTCGTTCGAGCTGCCCGTGTCGTTTTTGAAAAGCTACTCGCTCTACGCCGGGGTGCAGGACGCCCTCGTGCAGTGGTGGTACGGGCACAACGCCGTGGCGTTTTTCCTGACCACGCCCTACCTCGGCATGATGTACTACTTTTTGCCGAAAATGGCCAACCGGCCCATCTACAGCTACCGGCTGTCGATCCTGCACTTCTGGGCCTTGATTTTCATTTACATCTGGGCCGGGCCGCACCACCTGCTCTACACGAGTCTGCCCGACTGGGCGCAGTCGCTGGGCGTAGTGTTTTCGGTGATGCTCATCGCGCCGTCGTGGGGGGGGATGATCAACGGCCTGCTGACCCTGCGCGGGGCCTGGGACAAAGTGCGCGAAGACGCCATCCTGAAGTTCATGGTAGTGGGCCTGACGGCCTACGGCATGGCGACGTTTGAAGGGCCGATGCTGTCGCTGAAAAACGTCAACGCCATCGGTCACTTCACCGACTGGATCGTGGCGCACGTCCACGTCGGAGCGCTGGGCTGGAACGGCTTCCTGACCTTCGCCATCCTGTACTGGCTCATTCCGAGGTTGTACAAAACCCCGATGTATTCGCAGCGGCTGGTGAGCGTCCACTTCTGGCTGGGCACGCTGGGCATCCTGTTCTACGCCATCCCGATGTACATCGCGGGCTTCACGCAGGGGCTGATGTGGAAGGAATTCACGCCCGAAGGCATGCTGAAGTACGGCAACTTCCTCGAAACCACCGCCCAGATTCTGCCCATGCACCAACTGCGGGCCGTCGGCGGGGGCATCTACCTCATCGGGGCGCTCATCATGGCCTACAACCTGTTCAAGACGATGGCCGCCGGGAGCCTCGTGGCCAACGAAGCCGCCCAGGCCGCCCCGCTCCAACGGGCCTACGTGCCCGAAGGCGGGGACAAATTCTGGCACCGGAGCCTGGAGCGCCGCCCCATGCAGCTTTTGGTGGGTTCGCTGGTGGTGATTCTTATCGGGACGGTGATTCAGTTGATTCCGACGTTCACGGTCGAATCCAACGTGCCCACCATCGCCGCCGTGCAGCCCTACACCCCGCTCGAATTGCAGGGCCGCGACCTGTACATCCGCGAAGGCTGCGTGGGCTGCCACAGCCAGATGGTGCGGCCGTTCCGGAGCGAAACCGAACGCTACGGGGAGTTCTCGAAATCGGGCGAATTCGTGTACGACCACCCGTTCCTATGGGGCAGCAAACGCACCGGCCCCGACCTGCACCGCGAGGGAGGCAAGTACCCCGACTCCTGGCAGTACCACCACCTGCGCGACCCGCAGACCATGTCGCCCGGCTCCATCATGCCGCCTTACCCCTGGCTGCTGACCCAGCAACTCGACGTCAGCACCACGCAGGCTAAAATGCGGGCCATGCAGAAACTGGGCGTGCCTTACGACGACGAGCAGGTACAAAACGCCCCCGCCGACCTCCAGAGACAGGCCACGCAAATCTCGGCCAACCTGGCCAAAGAAGGCGTGAAGGTGGCCCCCGACCGCGAAATCGTTGCCATGATCGCCTACCTGCAACGGCTGGGGACGGATATCAAGAAACAGGAGTGAGGAGGTCAGGAGTGAGGAGGAAATGCAAGTTGTCTTTCTCCTGACTCCTCACTCCTGACTCCTCACTCCTCAAAAAACCATGTTCAAGCAATTCATCCACGAAGTCGCCGGGGCCGATGTGTACCTGATGGCTTCCCTGCTGACCTTCTTCTCGTTTTTCGTCCTGGTGGGCGTGTACCTGGTCGTGGTGAGCCGTCGCCACCTCGACGCCATGCGCGACCTGCCCCTGCAAAACACGGAAACTGAGGGTTCGTCGGTCTGATGGGGGTTGAGGTGGTTTGAGGGTTTGATGGGGTTTGAAGGCATCCATTTTCAAACCCTCAAACCTCAAACCCTCAAACCCCGTCAAACCCTAAAACTCAAAAAATTCCCCCTTCCGAATGAACTCACTTTTGTTAACCGGCTTTCAAATCCGCACCGGCGAGGAACTCTTCCTGGTCGTCGTGCTGGGCATCGTGCTCCTGACGGCCCTCGCCGTGCTGGGGGCCACGGCCTACCTTGGCCTGCTGCTCCGCCAACTGGCCACGCCCGTGGGCGAACCCACCGTTCCCGCCCCCAAACGCACCCTCTGGGAACGCTTCTGGGGCCTGCACGCCATGGAACAGGAAGAAAAGCTGGTGCTCGAACACGCCTACGACGGCATCCAGGAACTCGACAACCCCACGCCCGCCTGGTTCATGGGCCTGTTTTACGGCACCATCGCCATCGGCATCGTGTACATGGTGTACTACCACGTGCTGCGCGACGACAGCGTGATGCTGACCGAGTACGCCCAGGAAATGCAGGTGGCCGAAACCGAGCGGGCGGCTTTCCTGGCCAAATTCGCCGACAGCATCAACGAATCCAACGTGAAGGTGCTTACCGACGTAGCCAGCCTGAAGGCGGGCGAGACGATTTACGCCCAGAACTGCGCCGCCTGCCACGGTCCGCAGGGCCAGGGCACCGTCGGCCCCAACCTGACCGACGAGTACTGGCTGCACGGGGGCACGGCGAAGGACGTGTTCCACACCATCACCGAAGGCGTACCCGAAAAAGGAATGATTGCCTGGAAAAAATCGCTGAATCCCCTCCAGATTCAGCAACTCACGAGCTTCATCTTCAAACTCCACGGCACCAACCCGCCCAACGCCAAAGAACCCCAGGGCGAGAAGGTGGCCGCGAAATGAGTTCACAGTTTCCAGTTCACAGAAAATGCAGCCTTTGTTTTTCCTGTGAACTGTGAACTGGAAACTGTGAACTGGAAACTCCCATGCCAGCCATCCCCGCCAAACCCCGCACCGAAAACTCCCGGGACCACCTGACGACCGTTACCGAGACCGGAAAACGAATCTGGCTGTACCCGAAAGCGACTCACGGGCGCTTCACCCGCTACCGGGCGGCTCTGGCCTGGGTGCTGCTGGGGCTGCTTTTTGGGTTGCCCTGGCTGGAGGTCAACGGCCTCCCGGTGTTTCTCTTCAACCTCCTCGAACGCCGCTTCGTCTTTTTCGGCGTTGAATTTTTCCCCCAGGATTTTCACCTCGTCGCCATCGGGCTGCTGGCGTTCATCGTATTCATCATGGGCTTCACGGTGCTGTATGGGCGGGTCTGGTGCGGCTGGGCTTGTCCGCAGACGGTGTTCATGGAGTTCGTTTTCCGGAGGCTCGAAATCCTGATTGAAGGCGACCACAACGCCCGCCGCCGCCTCGACGCCTCGCCCTGGACTGCGGAAAAGATTTGGAAAAAAACAGGCAAGCACGCCGCCTTTTTTCTGGTTTCCTTCGCCATCGCCAACACGTTTCTGGCCTACTTCATCGGCAAGGACGCCCTGCTGGCCATTGTGACCGACAACCCGCTCAACCACCTCGGCGGGCTGGCGGCCATGCTGCTGTTCACGGCGGTGTTCTACGCCGTGTTCGCCTACCTGCGCGAAATCGTTTGCACCGTCATCTGCCCCTACGGGCGGTTGCAGGGGGTTTTGTTCGACAAAAAAACCATCCAGGTCGCCTACGACTACCTGCGCGGCGAACCGAGGGGAAAACGATTGCGGATTGCGGATGGGGGATTGCGGATTAAATCCGATTCTTCAGACAAAAATCCGCAATCCGCAATCCCAAATCCGTATCCACGGCGGCCGCAATCCGGCGACTGCGTGGACTGCACCCTCTGCGTTCAGGTCTGCCCGACGGGCATCGACATCCGCAACGGCTCGCAGATGGAGTGCATCGGCTGCACGGCCTGCATGGACGCCTGCGACGAGGTGATGGTGAAAATCGACCGGCCAAAGGGCCTCATCCGCTACGCCTCGACCGAGGGCATCGAGCAGGCCAAACCCCTGCGCGCAACGCCCCGCATCCTGGCGTACTCCGGCGTACTGCTGGGTCTGCTCGGCGTGCTGGCCTACCTGCTGCTCACCCGCGCACCCCTCGAAACCACCCTGCTCCGCGCCCCCGGCCTGACCTACCAGCAAGCCCCCGACGGCACCGTGAGTAACCTCTACAACGTGGAATTCGTGAACAAAACCACGCAGCCCGTGGCCGTGCACCTGCGCCTGACCGACTTCCCCGCCGCCCGCCTCGAATGGGTCGGCCAGCCACTCACCCTGGCCCCCGGCGAAGTGACGAAGGGGACGTTTTTCGTAAAAATTCCCGAAAAGGCCCTGCCCGAAAGCACCCTCAGCCTGACCCTCGACGTGCTCGGTCCCGACGGCAAACCCCTCGACCAGGTAACGACGAAGTTTCTGGGGCCGGTCAGGTGATAATTTATCGTAGGGGCAACCCCGGGCGGCGTTCCGCTTGCGGTTGCCCCTACGATTTTTCGTCAAACCGCACCCCATCCCATGACATTCGTCATCGTCCGCCCCCCGGTCGCGGGGTAGTTTTGCGGACGAAAAACCGTGTCGCCATGACCACCTCCTTCCGCTTCCATTGGGGCCGCGCCATCGTCCTGACGTTCGTACTCTTTGCCGGGTTCATCGGCACGCTGGTGTACCGCATGACCGCCCAGCGCATCGACCTCGTTCGGTCGGGTTACTACGAAAGCGGCGAAGCGTACCAGCAGCAGGTCGAACGGCGGCGCAACGCCCGACACTTCAACCCCGCAACCATCATGAACTACTCCCCCGACGCCCACCGCCTGACCATCGCCCTGCCCACGGCCGTGAGCCGGGGCGAAGTGCTGCTCTACCGTCCTTCCGACCAGCGGCAGGACGTACGGGTGAAACTCCCCGCCGTGGCCAATTCGCTCGTCAACATCCCCACCGACCAGCTTTCGCCCGGCCACTGGCGCGTCGAAGCCACGTGGTTCGACGGGCGACGGGAGTATTTTCTGGAGGAGGAACTCGTGATTGAAGAATGAAAATCAGAATGTTCAATGCTCAATGTTCAATGTTCAATTTTCAACGTTGTGTTTCACCTCATTGAAAATTGAACATTGAGCCGCAGCGGCGGACCGCATTGAACATTCTAAAAACCACTCCATGTCCTACCCCCTCGCCCTCTTCACTGGCCTGCTGGGCAGCCTGCACTGCCTGGGCATGTGCGGGCCGCTGGCACTGGCCCTGCCCGTGGGTGGCCTGTCGTCCCGGCGGGTCGCGTGGGCGCGGCTGGCGTACTCGGTGGGGCGCATCGGCACCTACGCGGTGCTGGGGGCGGTGGTGGGCTGGCTGGGTGAGCGCGTCGCGCTGGGCGGACTGGCCCGGAGCGTGTCCATCGTAGCGGCGGGGGCGCTGTTGCTCACGCAGCTACCGGCCCGGTGGGTACCCTTCCGGCCCCTGCACGCAGCTTCGGCGGCCCTGCGGCAGCGGGTGATGCCCCTGCTGAAACAACGCTCGCTGCTCGGCATGACCGGCCTGGGCGTGGTCAACGGGCTGCTGCCCTGCGGGTTGGTGTACGTCGGGCTGGCCAACGCGGCGGCTTCGGCCACGGTGGAGAGCGGGGCGGTCTGCATGGCGCTGTTCGGGGTGGGCACGTTGCCCGCCTTTGGGGCGGCGTGGGCCTTGCCCCAGGTACTCGGCGCGGCGGCGCGGCGGCGCGTGCAGCGGCTGATGCCCGTCGTGCCTTTCCTGATTGCCGCGCTCCTGTTGCTGCGCGGCCTGAATCTGGGCATTCCCTACCTCAGCCCGGCGGCCCCGGCGCCGACGGCCCAGAACGCCCCCGCCGCGCCACTCTGCCACGGCACCCCGGTGCCGCGCTGAGGGCTTTCCCAACTTCGTCTTGTCTTTCACCGTTTTGGGCGACAAAATCGTGCAGTCGGTACGATTTTTTCCATTTTTGAGAGAAAATCCGGTGTCAATCCGGTTACGCAGAAAGCCCCCAACGGTGGGTTCGGCTGCGGACCCGTCGGATTTGTTGCAATTTTTTCCTCCATGAAAACCTCCCGCATCGCCCGCTGGGTACTGGTTCTGGCCCTCGTTGGTGGAATCGGCTACCTGGTTTTTGCCAAAATCAACCGTTCCGAAAAAAAGAAAGCCGCCAACGCCCAGATGGGAGCCGCCCCCCGCGATTTACTCGTGGACGGGTACGTGGTCAAAACCGAAAACCTCAGCAACACCCTCGACGCCAACGGCACGCTGCTGGCCAACGAGGAAACCAGTCTTCAGTCGGAAATCAACGCCCGCGTGATTCGGATTTTTTTCCGGGAAGGTCAGTTCGCCCGCAAAGGGGCCGTGCTGGTGAAGCTCTACGACGCTGACCTCCGCGCCCAGCTCCAGAAACTCCACACCCAGAAGGCCCTCGCCGAGCGGACCCTGGAGCGCAACCGCACCCTGCTCGCCAAGGGCGGCGTGGCCCAGCAGCAGGTGGACGTGGACGCCGCCAGTGTGGCCGGTTTCGACGCCGACATCGCCCAGGTACAGGCCCAGATTCAGCGCACCGAAATCCGGGCACCGTACAACGGCACCCTCGGCCTGCGGGCGGTGAGCGAAGGCACGGTGGTGTCGCCGACGACGGTCATTGCCAGTTTTCAGCAAACCAACCCGCTGAAACTGGATTTTTCCGTTCCTGAAAAATACAGCGACCTCCTCCACGTGGGCGACGAAGTGCGCTTCACCGTCGCCAGCGACTCGCGTACGCACGTCGGCAAGGTGTACGCCATCGAGCCTCGGGTGGACCTCACGACCCGGACGGTGAAACTCCGCGCCCAGGTGGCCAACCCAAAGGGCGACCTCCGCCCCGGTCAGTTTGCCAGCGTGCGCCTCCAACTGAGCGAAACGCCCCAGGCCATGCTCGTACCCAGCCAAGCCATCGTGCCCAGCGCCCGTGACAAAAAAGTAATTCTGTCGCGCAACGGCAAAGCCGAGTACGTCACCGTCGAAACCGGCCTCCGCACCGCCAACAAAGTGCAGATCATCAAGGGCATCCAGCCCGGCGACACCGTCATCACCAGTGGCCTCCTCCAAATCAAACCCGACGCTACGGTGAAGGTGGTTCGCGTTACGAAATAGAATGTTCAATATTCAATGTTCAATGCTCAATTTTCAACGGTTAGAAATTCATTCTTCATTGAAAATTGAGCATTGAACATTGAGCATTTTCAGCTCCAATGAGCCTTCCTTCCTTGTCACTCAGCCGCCCCGTGCTGGCCATCGTGCTCAACATCATCATCGTGTTGTTTGGGTACGTGGGCTACACGTTTTTGGGGGTGCGCGATTTCCCGGCCATCGACCCGCCCATCATCAACGTGCGGACGAGCTACGCCGGGGCCAACGCCGACATCATCGAGTCGCAAATCACCGAACCCCTCGAAAAAGCCATCAATGGCATCGCGGGCGTGCGCACGATTTCGTCCTCCAGCAGCCAGGGCACGAGCAACATCACCGTCGAGTTTGAACTCGAAGCCGACCTCGAAGCCGCCGCCAACGACGTGCGCGACAAGGTTTCCCAGGCCCAGCGCTCGCTGCCCCCCGACCTCGACTCGCCCCCCGTGGTGAGCAAGGCCGACGCCAGCGCCGACGTCATTATTTCGATGACCGTGCAGAGCAGCACCCGCAACCCGCTTCAACTCACCGACTACGCCTCGAACGTGCTCCAGGAGCGCCTCCAGACGATTCCCGGCGTGAGTAGCATCCAGATTTGGGGCGAAAAACGCTACGCCATGCGCCTCAACCTCGACCCCGTGCGCATGGCCGCCCGCAACGTGACGGCCTCCGACGTGCTGACGGCCCTCAACCGTGAGAACGTCGAACTCCCGGCGGGCAAAATCGCGGGCAGCGCCACCGAACTCACCATCCGCACCTTCGGGCGGCTCCTGACCGAAGAGGATTTCAACAACGTCATCCTCCGCAACGAAAGCGGCAACGTGGTGCGCTTTTCCGACGTGGGCGACGCCGTGCTGGGGCCGGAAAACGAAGAAACCGTGATGAAGGGCCGGGGCGTGCCGATGGTCGGACTGGCCATCATCCCCCAGCCGGGCACCAACTACGTGGCCATTTCCAACGAGTTCTACCGCCGCCTCGACGACATCAAGCGCGACCTGCCGAAGGACATGAAACTCGACGTGGCCCTCGACAACACGCGGTTCATCAAAGCCTCCATCACCGAGGTGGTCGAAACGCTGGGCATTTCGCTGGTGCTCGTGGTGGTCATCATCTACCTGTTTTTCCGCGACTGGGCCATTGCGTTCCGCCCGCTGATTGACATCCCCGTGTCGCTCATCGGGGCGTTTTTCATCATGTACGTCTGCGGGTTTACGATCAACATTCTGACCCTGCTCGGCATCGTACTCGCCACGGGTCTGGTGGTGGACGACGGGATTGTGGTGACGGAAAACATCTTCAAAAAACTCGAAGCCGGCATGCCCCGCATGAAGGCCGCCCGCGAAGGGTCGGAGGAGATTTTCTTCGCCGTCATTTCAACCTCCATCACGCTGGCCTTCGTGTTTTTGCCGATTATTTTCCTGGAAGGCTTCGTCGGGCGCTTGTTCCGCGAATTCGGCATCGTGGTGGCCGGGGCCGTGTTGATTTCGGCCTTCGTGTCGCTCACACTGACGCCGGTGCTGAACGTGCTGATGACGAAAAAGGAGCACAAGCACTCCTGGTTTTACGAAAAAACGGAACCGTTTTTCACCTGGATGGAAGAAGGCTACGAGCGCTCGCTGGGCCGGTTCATGCGGGTGCGCTGGGTGGCGCTGGTACTGGTGGCGGCCTGTCTGGGGCTGATTTTCCTGCTGGGTTCCAACCTCCAGTCCGAACTCGCCCCGCTCGAAGACCGCAGCCAGTTCCGCCTCAGCGTGACCGCCCCCGAAGGCACGGCCTACGATTACATGGAAAACTACACCGACCGCCTGACCCAGTTCATCATGGATTCAGTGCCCGAAAGCCGCGTGATTCTGACCGTCGTGGCTCCCGGCTTTTCAGGATCGGGGGCCGTCAACACGGCCTTTGTGCGGGTGGGGTTGAGTGAAATAAAAGACCGCAAGCGTTCGCAGGAACAAATCGTGGGCGTGGTGCAGAAAAACCTGCGCCGCTTTCCCGAAGGCCGGGCGTTCGCGATTCAGGAACAAACCATCGCCGTGAACCGGCGCGGGGGCCTGCCGGTATCGTACGTGATTCAGAACAACGATTTCGAGAAGCTGAAAGCCGTACTGCCGAAGTTTCTGGAAGAAGCCCAGCAGCACCCGGCCCTGCAAAACGTGGACATCGACCTGAAGTTCAACAAGCCCGAACTGCGCCTGGAAATCGACCGGGCCAAAGCCAGCGAGGTGGGCGTGTCGGTGGCCGACATTTCGCAGACCCTGCAATTGGCCTTCTCCAACCTGCGCTACGGCTACTTCACGATGAACGGCAAGCAGTACCAGGTCATCGGGCAGGTGGCCCGGCAGGACCGCGCCGCGCCGGTGGATTTGACCAACCTCTACGTGCGCAACAACCGGGGCGAGTCCATCCAAATCGACAACGTGGTGACGCTCCAGGAATCGACCACGCCGCCGCAGTTGTACCATTACAACCGCTACAAATCGGCCACCGTGTCGGCGGGCCTCGCGCCGGGCCGCACCATCGCCGACGGGATTGCGGCCATGAACGAGATTTCGGAAAAACTCAAGCTCGGCGAACAAGGCTTCACGACGGCGCTGACCGGCTCCTCGCGGGATTTTGCCGAAAGCTCATCGAACACGCTGTTCGCCTTCGCCCTGGCGCTGGTGCTGATTTACCTCGTGCTGGCGGCGCAGTTCGAGAGTTTCCTCGACCCGCTGATCATCATGATCACCGTGCCCCTGGCCATCGCGGGGGCGGTCCTGTCGCTGTGGCTGTTTGACCAGACGTTGAACATTTTCTCCCAAATCGGCATCATCATGCTGATTGGTCTGGTGACAAAAAACGGGATTCTCATCGTCGAATTCGCCAACAAGCAGCGGGAGGAAGGCAAGTCGAAACGCGATTCGGCCGTTTACGCGGCCACGATGCGCCTGCGGCCGATTCTGATGACGAGTTTGGCGATGGCCCTGGGTGCCCTGCCCATCGCGCTCTCGCTGGGGGCCGCCGCCACGAGCCGCATTCCGCTGGGTATCGTGATCGTGGGTGGGATTCTGTTCTCGCTGATTCTGACGCTCTACGTCATTCCGGCGATGTACACGTTCATGTCGCGGAAAAAAGCCGCCGCCCACGCCATCCACCGCAAGGAAGACGAAGCCGAGCCGGAGATGACGCTGGTGTAGGATGGACAGCAGAAGTAAAAACAAGAAATAAGGAGTGAAAAAGGCAGCAGTGTTAAAATTCATTTTGCCTTTCTCATTCCTTATTTCTTGTTTTTACTTTTTCAACAGCGAACCTCTCTTTTATGCCCAAAAACGACGCCAAAGACCTCGTCAAGCTCAGTACCCTCCCGGCCGCCAACCACCTGAAGGTCGAGATGGCGAAAAACCCGCCACCCGACCCCACCAACCAGATTCAGGTGTTCGTGCAGGTGGTACGCAACCTGCCGAAGTTTCTATACCACTACCTGAAGAGCCGATTCGGCAAACGCTGCCCGTACCAGTTTTATCCTAAAAACGGCGACGACGGCGTGTACCCCCTCGCACCCGGCCCCGTGCGGCTGGGCCTGCTTTCCGACTGGGCTTCCGACACGACCGAATCCGACGCCGTCGGGGCGTTGGTGCAGGGCCACGCCCCCGACTACACGATTCACCTCGGCGACGTGTATTTCGTGGGTACTCCGCAGGAAGTGGCGGCCAATTTTGAACCCGGCATCGGCTCCTGGCCCCGGGGTACGGCAGGCAGCCTCGCGCTGGCGGGCAACCACGAGATGTACTCCAACGGGCGGGGCTTTTTCGAGGAGTTGCTGCCGCGCATGAGCGTCCGCGACGGCGACGTTTGGGCCACGCAGCAGGCCGGATTTTTTTGCCTGGAAAACGAGTACTGGCGTGTCATCGGGCTGGATACGGGCTACACCTCGCGGAGTAACCCGTTTCTGGAAGTGCTGCGCCCCCCCGACTGCGAATTTCGGGATGAACTGGTAGCCTGGCTAAAAAACGAGGTGGAGTTGGGCAATCCGAAGGACACGCGGGGGCTGATTTTCCTGAGCCACCACCCGTATTTTTCGGCCTTCCGGCACAACTTCACCCGTCCGGCGGAGCAACTACGCGAACTGATGGGCAAGGCCGAACGGCCCGTGGTGTGGTTCTGGGGCCACGAACACCGGCTGACGATTTACGACCGCACCCGCGTGGAAAACGGCCCCGAGTGCTGGGGCCGGGGCATCGGTCACGGCGGCATGCCCGTGGACCTCGGCGAGCCGAAATACGCCGAAAAATACCTCCTCAAGTACTACGACCGCCGCATTCGCACCCGCCTGGGCCGCACGCCTGTGGGCCACAACGGCTTCGCCCTGCTCACTCTCGACGGCCCCGTGGCCCGCGCCGAATACCGCGACGACCGCGACACAGTACTGCTCGAAGAATCCTGGACGCTTAACCCCGGAACGGGTGAACTGACGCGGGACGAAAAAACGGGGGAAATGCTGCTGGCGCGGTACGAAGCAAAAAATTCCCCCGTTGAAGGGCAGGGCCGTTAAGTTCTGACTGGTAGCGCTAAAAATGTTCAATTTTCAATGCTCAATTCTCAATGTTCAATGGATTATTTCTCTGACTTTCAATCATTGAACATTGAGAATTGAGCATTGAAAATTGAACATTAGGTTCAAGCATTTGAGAACTTAACAGCCCTGCCCTTTGAAGGGGGAATTTTCACCGAAAGGACAAAAAAAATGGCAAATCGAATATCGCACCGCTACAACCGCCTACCCTTGCTTCGGTCAAGACCTGGGGGATTCAGCAGGAGCTGGTCGTATTGATTTGCCGCTGCAAAGATAACCGCGCGATGGTTTTTTTCAAGCCAGCTGGCAAAAGTTTGCGGGGGTAGCTCCGGTAGGCGTGGCACAGCCAGGCCATCCGTGCCACGCCGTGCGTACCTTTGCGGCATGAAGCGCCTTCAATTCTTTTTCATTCTTCCTTTTTCATTCTTCATTCTTCATTCCCTCCTGTCTTGCTCCGGCTCCTCCGACGCCCTGCTTGAACAGGGCCGCAAGGCGCTCAGTCAGGGCAATCCGCGTGAAGCCATCGAGTCGCTGAATTTGGCCATCGAAGCCAACGACAAAAACGCGAGGGCTTTCAACGCCCGCGGCGTGGCGTATTTCAGCCTCAAGGATTACACCAACGCCCTGCTCGACTACGAGCGGGCGGCGCAGTTGCAGCCCGAATGGTACCAGCCCTACTTCAACCGGGGCCGTTTGCGGGTGGAGCAGCAGGATTGGGAAGGGGCGCTGAAGGACTTCACGGAAGCCGTCGGCCGCCAATCCGACAGTTCGGAAGTGTACGCCAACCGGGGCATGGTGCTCTACCAACTGGGACGTTTGCCCGAAGCCGGGCATGATTTCGACAGAGCCATCGAACTCAAGCCCACCGACGCCACGGCCCGCTTCAACCGGGGCAACGTGCGCTTCCGCCAGCGGGATTACAAGGGGGCCGTGCTCGACTTTGAAGCCGCCATCCGGGCTGAACCCACGTTTGGCAAAGCCTTCCACGCCCTCGGCCTGGCCCGCATTTCGCTCGGCCAGCGGGAGGTGGGCTGCCTCAACCTCAAGCAGGCCGACAAACTCGGCTACCCCGACGCGAAGGACGCGGTGACGGCGTATTGCCGGTAATTGAAAAACGCCCGTCAGTCCGTCCACCGGCAAGAACGGCGGCATTTTCCCCGTAACACAAGCCGGCCCGCCGTCCCGCTGCGACGGCGGGCCGGCTTGCTGATGACTGTTCACGGTCAACTGTTCACTGGAGTCTACGCCACCTTCTTCATCTGGTGGAAGGCCGAGCGCTCGAACTTCTCACGGGCGTAGGTGATGGTGATGCTGAAGTGGGTGGTGTCTTCCTCGGAGGGGATTTCAAACATCGCGTCGGTCATGATGGCTTCGCAGATGGAGCGCAGGCCGCGGGCACCGAGCTTGTAGGCCAGGGCCTGCTCGACGATGTAGTCGAGGGCATCTTCGTCGAAATCGAGGTTGACGCCTTCCATGCGGAACAGCTTGCCGTACTGCTTGGTGAGGGCGTTTTTCGGCTCCGTGAGGATGTTGCGGAGCGTGTTGCGGTCCAGCGGTTCGAGGTAGGTGATGGCGGGCAGGCGACCGAGCAGTTCGGGGATGAGTCCGTACGATTTCAGGTCCTGGGCCGTCACGTAGCGGAGCAGTTGCTCTTTTTCAAACGCCCAGTGGTAGCTGTCGTCGTTGGTGAAGCCGATGGGCCGGGTGTTGATGCGCTTGCTGATGTGCCGCTGGATGCCGTCGAAGGCCCCGCCGCAGATGAACAGGATGTTTTCGGTGTTGACGGCGATGAGCTTCTGGTCGGGGTGCTTGCGGCCACCGTTGGGCGGCACGTTGACGACCGAGCCTTCGAGGAGTTTCAGCAGGGCCTGCTGTACGCCTTCGCCGCTCACGTCGCGGGTGATGCTGGGGTTGTCGGACTTGCGGGCGATTTTGTCAATTTCGTCGATGTACACGATGCCGCGCTCGGCCGCCGCCACGTCGAAATCGGCGGCCTGAAGCAGGCGGGTCAGGATGCTCTCCACGTCTTCGCCCACGTAGCCGGCTTCGGTAATCACCGTCGCGTCGGCGATGCAGAACGGCACCTGGAGGATTTTGGCGATGGTGCGGGCGAGGTAGGTTTTGCCCGTGCCCGTTTCGCCGACCATGATGATGTTCGATTTTTCAATCGTCACGTCGTCGTCCGACTTGGGCTGGGTGAGGCGTTTGTAGTGGTTGTACACGGCCACGGCCATCACCTTCTTGGCTTCGTCCTGCCCGACGACGTACTGGTCGAGAAACCGCTTCATCTCGACGGGTTTGACCAGTTTGAACGGCTTCTGAACGGTCTTCTTTTTCTTCGTCGGATTCAGTTCTTCCTGCACAACCTGATAACCCTGCTCGATGCAGAAGTTGCAGATGTGGGCATTCATGCCCGAAAGCAGAATGTCAACTTCGTTTTTCTTTCGACCGCAAAAGGAGCAGGACAACTGAGCCATGACGGGAGGGTGAGATTGGGCGGAAAGTTTGCGAAAAAAAGAGAGCCGCGAAAGGAGTTGACAAAAGTAACTAAAAATCCCCCGCTTCTCGGTGAAGCGGGGGACGGAGGTTCGCGAAAAAGTACGCGAATTTCGCCGGGACGGTTGCCAACGGTTCAGCGGGTACGCGTCAGCACTTCGTCGATGAGGCCGTATTCTTTGGCTTCTTCGGCCTTCATCCAGTAGTCGCGGTCGGAGTCGCGCTCGATTTCGTCGAAACTCTTGCCCGTGTGCTGGGCCAGAATTTCGTACAATTCCTGCCGCAGCTTCACGATTTCGCGGGCCGTGATTTCGATGTCTTTCGACTGCCCCTGCGCGCCGCCCGAAGGCTGGTGAATCATCACCCGCGCGTGGGGCAGGGCGGAGCGTTTGCCCGAAGCGCCTCCGGCCAGCAACACGGCCCCCATCGACGCCGCCAGGCTCGTGCAGACGGTGGCCACGTCGGGGCGGATGTACTGCATGGTGTCGTACACGCCGAGGCCGGCGTACACCGAGCCGCCGGGGCTGTTGAGGTACATCAGGATGTCGCGCTTGGAGTCGGTGGATTCGAGGAAAAGCAACTGCGCCACGACGATGTTGGCGATGTTGTCGTCCACAGGCATGCCGAAGAAAATGATGCGGTCGGCCATGAGGCGGGAAAACACGTCCACTTCCCGGAACGGCATGGGGCGCTCCTCGATGACGGCGCGGGTCATATTTTCAACAAAATGCCCACGGCCCGCCGCCTCGACGTGCTGGACGTACCGGTCGACGTTGAGGCCGTTGAGGCCCCGGTGGCCGACGGCGTATTTGCGAAATTCAGCCGAATTCAAATCAGGGTACATAGAAAAAAGGAGGTTAAACTTGAACGCAAAATAGAAAAAAGACCATTCCCCGAACCAGTTGGCAGGAAAACCGGCCCAGAACCTGCCAGAACGTCTAACTTCATCCCTCAACGCGGGAACAGGCCTACAGTTTTGTGCAATTTCCACCGATGACTTTCAGGCCCTCACCGACCCGTTTCCACACGCGCAGGTAGCGAAACTTGCCTTCAATGGGTTCGCCGAGCATTTTTCCCTTCGTCTCGTAGACGACGACCACCACGGCGGTGTCGCCGAAGAGGGTAATCCGCTCCACCGTCGGGGTCAATTCGTAAACCACCATCGTCCCGGCCCGGTGGGCGGCCAGGTCGGTTTCCTTTTTCAGAACCTGCCCGTCGGGTGTAATGAACAGCAGGTCGTCGTGCAGGAGGCGGTCCAACAAGTTGACGTTGCTGGTTTTGATGCCTTCGACAAGTTGATGTTCAAGCTCAAGGACGGTGGCTTCGGTGACGTTCATGCGTTGGTTGATCGCGCTCGTCCCAAACGGCTTGCGGAACCTTTGGCAAAGTTTTAACCTTCGCCAAAGGTTTCCGTGTCGCTCCCGCCGAGAAATCCTCGGTTTTTCTTGAAAATGAAATGAAAACAGGCGAAAAAATCCGGCAACTCCGCCAGCAGCGCGGCTTCTCGCAGGAAGCGATGGCCGACGAACTGGGCCTTTCGACCACCGCCTACGGCGATATCGAACGGGGCAAAACCGACCTGACAATCAGCCGCCTGGCGCACATCGCCGACGTGTTCGGTACCACGCCGACGGCCATTCTGGGCGCGGCGGAAGCCAGCGCCGAGGCCGAAACCCTGCGGCTGCGCGTTGAAAAACTGGAAGTTGAACTGGAAAAAACCCGCTTGGAAGCCGCTTACTGGAAAGAACGCCACGACGAGCGGCTGCGGATGGAACTCTTTGGAGCTACGCTGAGCCACCAGACTCGGGAGCGGATTGGGTTTAAATGAGAACAGAGAGCAAAGCGATGAGAGCAGAGATAATTTCAAACGCTCTGCTCTCATCGCTTTGCTCTCTACTCTTGCGACGCTTTCGCCTTGAAGCTCTCGGCGTCAATCGACTGGCTCACGACGGGGGCTTTTTCCCGAATCACGTTCATCACCTTGTCGGTGTACACGCGGTTGAACATTTCGGTGAAATTGTCGCGGCGCTGCTTGTCGTTGAGGTAGTTGACGGCCACGCGGTCGATGACGTCGCGCATCGAATCATCTTCGCCGCCCGCAGGCAGGCCAAACTGGGCGCGCACCATGTCTTTCGTGCGGTCGAGCACCTCAGCGTAGTCCACCTTCACGTCGGCGTCTTCGGCCACGCGGTTGCGGATGAGCGTCCAGCGGAGGTCTTCGGCGAATTTGTCGTAGTCTTTCTCGATTTCTTCCTCCGTGATTTGCCCTTCGTTGGTTTCGAGCAGCCAGCGGCGCAGAAACTCGTCGGGCAGGTTGATTTCGATGCTGTCGAGCAGGGCGCGGCGCAGGTCGTCGCGGAGCAGCAGTTCGGCCTCGCGGCGGTAGTTGTCCTGAATGATCTCCTGCACCTTCTGCCGGAAGGCTTCCTCACCCTCCACCGCGCCGGGGCCGAGCACTTTGTCAAAAAACTCCTGCCCCATTTCGGCGTCCTGATTGCGGGTGATGTCTTCAATCGTGAACGTCACCTCACCCTGCAAGTCGGCAACTTCCTCTTCTTTTTTGCCCGTGGCCAGCGCCAACGATTTGGCCTCGGTGAAAAGCTGCTGCACATCGAAGGTCACGGCGTCGCCTTTGGCTTTGCCCACGAACTGAGCCTGGGCTTCGGGGGTTAGCTTGGCGGTCGGGATGGCCGATTTTTCGGTCCAGCCTTCGCCATCGAATTTGCCGTACACCAGGTCGCCGACGTCGACGGTCTCCACGTGGGCGTGTTCACCGAATCGCTTTTTCAAGTCGGTGATGGCGTCTTCCAATTCCTTGTCGGTAGCCTGAATTTCGTAGGAAGCCACGGGCGAGAGCGCCGAAAAATCCACCTCAAAATCAGAGGCCAGGCCGAGGTTGTAGCTGAATTCAAACTCCCGCTGGTTGTCCCAGTCCACGGCGTTGGCCTGTTCACGGTCGGGCATGGGGTCGCCCACGACGGGCAGGCGGTTTTCGCGGATGTAGTCGTTGACGGCTTTCGAGAGCAGCCCGTTGATTTCATCGACGAGCAAACTCTTGCCGTACATTTTCTGAATCAGCGACATGGGCACTTTGCCGGGCCGGAAGCCGCGGATGTTGGCTTTTTTCGCGAAATCCTTCAGTTTTTTATCCAGTTCGGGCTTGTAGTCGCCCTCGGCCACGGCCACCCGCAGCGAAGCGTTGACGGGGCTGCTTTTTTCCAGCGTAACGTTCATTTCAATTAGGAATTACGAATTATGAATTAAGAATTACTTGAAAGACAAGCAATTCACTTTGACTTAAAAACCCTCCGCCCCGGTTGGGTTCGGAGGGTTGCGGAAGGTGGCAGCACAACCGGAAATCCGAGTCAGGCTGGAAAAAATTCCTAATTCCTAAATCGTAATTCCTAATTGAACTCGTGCGGGCGGGGAGACTCGAACTCCCATGCCTTGCGGCGCCAGATCCTAAGTCTGGTACGTCTACCAATTTCGCCACGCCCGCGGGGTGCCGAATTGTTGAGTTTTGAATTGTTGAAAAAGGCCTTTTTCAACAATTCAAAACTCAACAATTCAACGGTTGAATTTTGGCCTGCAAAGTTAGGCAAAACTCTCCGCGCGGCAAGGCCAGGATTTTAGGTTTTAACTTTTTCGGGGAAGGCGGATTGAATTTCCGGCGATTCCGTCGTAGTTTGGTTCTATGAGTACACTGGCTGCCCCTTCTTCCCACCGCGTGGAAACCATTGACCCCGAAGCCGAACGCAGGGAGATTCTCAAACGCTACCGCCGACTCTTGCGGGCCGCGAAGCCGTTTCTGAAAGACAACGACGCCAAGCTGATTAAAAAAGCCTTCAACACCTCGCTGGAGGCCCACCAGGAAATGCGCCGGAAATCCGGCGAGCCGTACATTTACCACCCGCTGGCCGTGGCGCAGATCTGCGTCGAGGAAATCGGCCTCGGCACCACGTCCATCATCTGCGCGTTGCTGCACGACGTGGTCGAAGACACGGACATGGAAATCGCCGACATCGAGCGGATGTTTGGCCTGAAGGTGGCCCGCATCATCGACGGCCTGACCAAAATCGCGGGCAGCTTCGAGTTTGGCACCTCCCAGCAGGCGGAGAATTTTCGGAAAATGCTCCTGACGTTGTCCGACGACGTGCGCGTGATTCTGATCAAACTCGCCGACCGCCTCCACAACATGCGCACGCTGGCCAGCATGGCCCGCGACAAGCAGCTTAAAATCGCCTCCGAAACGGCCTACCTCTACGCCCCCCTGGCCCACCGCCTGGGGCTGTACGCCATCAAGACCGAATTGGAGGATTTATACCTCAAATTCACCGAACCGGCCATTTACCGCGAAATCGCGGCCAAACTCCGGGCCACCAAAGCCGCCCGCGACCGGTTCATCGCCGCCTTCATCAAGCCCATCGAGCAAGATTTGGAAACCGCCGGGTTGGGCTACGCCATCAAAGGCCGCCCCAAGTCGATCCACTCGATCTGGAACAAAATCAAAAAGCAGAACACGCCCTTCGAGGAAATCTACGACCTCTTCGCCATCCGGATCATCCTCAAGGCCGATCCTGACCACGAAAAAGCCGTTTGCTGGCAGGCGTACTCCATCGTCACCGACCACTACACCCCCAACCCCAACCGCCTCCGCGACTGGATCAGCACGCCCCGCGCCAACGGCTACGAGTCGCTCCACACGACGGTGATGAGCAGGTCGGGGCAGTGGGTGGAGGTGCAGATTCGCACCGAGCGCATGGACGAAGTGGCCGAAAAAGGCTACGCCGCGCACTGGAAATACAAGGGCAACGACACGAAAACCGGCGAAAACATCGAAACCTGGCTGAGCCAGGTGCGCGACGTGCTCGAGCACTCCGACCGCTCGGCCATCGAATTTCTGAACGATTTCCGGAGCAGCCTCTACCAAGAGGAGGTATTCGTGTTCACGCCAAAGGGCGATTTGAAGGTGCTCCAGCACGGGGCCACGGCGCTCGATTTTGCCTTCGACGTCCACTCGCAAATCGGATGCCGGTGCATCGGGGCGAAAATCAACGGCAAGCTCGTCGGCATCAGCCACGTGTTGAAAAACGGCGATCAGGTGGAAATCCTGACCTCGGCCAAGCAGAAGCCCTCGGAAGACTGGCTGAAGTTCGTCGTCACCTCGAAGGCCAAAGCCCGCATCAAGGAGGCCATCAAGGAAGAAAATCGCCACCACGTGGCCGATGGCCGGGATTTGGTGACGAAAAAACTGAAAGTCCTCGGTCTCGACCTGACGCTAGAAATCACCAACCAACTCCGGGCTTTTTTCGACGCCAAAGACGCCAACGACCTGTTCTACCGCTTCGGCAAGGGCTACCTCCAACCCGACGAGGTAAAGAAATGGAAGGCCGACCGCGACGCCCGCCAGCGTGCCCAGGAGGAAAAAGCCCGCACCGGCCTGGCCGTGGAAGACGGCAAGTCGTTCCAGAAGGTGATGCGCAAGCTCCACGGAGAGCGCTCGGAGTCGGACATGCTGCTCATCGGCGAGGACATGGACAAAATCGACTACACCCTCGCCCGCTGCTGCAACCCCATCCCCGGCGACGAAGTGTTCGGGTTCGTGACCATCAACGAAGGCATCAAAATTCACAAAACCACCTGCCCCAACGCCCTCGAACTGATGTCGAACCACGGCAACCGGGTCATCAAGGCCAAGTGGACGTCGCAGTTGGAACTGGCCTTCCTGGCCGGCCTGCGCATCACCGGCACCGACCGCGTGGGGCTGGTCAACGACGTGACGCGGGTGATTTCCAACGAGTTGAAAGTCAACATGCGCTCCATCACGGTGGACTCGAAGGACGGCATTTTCGAAGGCACCATCAAGCTCTACGTTCACGACACGGCCCACCTCGACACGCTCATCCGCAAGCTCGAAAAAGTGAAAGGCGTGGTGAAGGTGGTGCGGTTTGAGTACGTGGATGCGTGAGGACTCGCACATCAATCAGACCAATTCCAGCCGTTTTTCGTGACTAAGCCCACGCACGGGCCAAGGCACGTAGCTGAGCCTGAGCCGTAGCCACGGCATCCCGGCATCCCACTACATTGCCCGGACTTCAGCCTGAATGGTCTGCGATACGGAGTGCCCGTTGCCGGGCAGCTTCGGTCGGCACGATACGAAGTCGGTAGCGACGGGCGCACGGTCGTGCAAAGGCAGGCATTCTTCCGCTACTTTTACGCAATGAAGCCTTCCGTTTTCGCATCCCGTTGCCGGAGTGTTCCTTTTTCAGCTTCAGGTTCCGCCCTTCCGTGGTTCAATGTACGTTCGGCGGCACGGCCACCTGGTCCTGTGCGCTTCTCTGCATCCGCACGCTGGCTTTGGTCTGACGTCGCTCCGGGCTTCATCATGAAAAACCTGTTTTGCCTCCTGCTGCTGGGGCTTTTCGGGCTGCGGGGCTTCGGCCAGCCGCCCGGCGACTCCCTGGAACGGCTCCAGGCCCGTGTGACTGCCCACCCGCAGCCCGACACCACCCGTGTTCGGCTGCTCAACCACCTGGCCGAAGCCCTGCGGATGGCCGGTAAACTCAGCCGCGCCCGCGACGCCGCCGAAGAAGCCCTGACCCTGGCCCAGCGCCTGAGCGATCCCGGCGGCCAGACGCTGGCGCTGCTGCTGCTGGGGCGGTTTTGGAGCAGCGCCGGGGAGTTGCCGACCGCCCGCAATTTCTTTCAAGATGCCGAACGCCTGGCCCGGCAGCACCGCGCTTGGAGCAACGTGGCGGAGGCCCTGCGCCGCCTGAGTGACACCGAGCGGCAACTGGGCAATTACGCCCCCGCACTGGAGTACGCCTCGCGCTCGCTGGACTACGCGCAGCAGAGCGGGCAGCGCCAGAGCCAGGCCCTTTCGCAGCTTCAACTTGGCCTGATTTACGTCCAGGTGGGGGAATACGAACAGGCCCTGCCCTACCTGAACAAGGTATTGGCGGCCTTTCGCCAGCAGCCGACGCACCGCGTCGTGGCCGTTGCGCTGAACGCCATCGGCGAAAACCACCGGTACCGGGGCAACTGGTCCGAGGCGCTGCGCTACTACCAGCGGGCGCTGGCCATCAACCGAACCAACGGCGACTCGATCACGCTGGCTCTCCACAGCGGCAATCTGGCTTACGTGTACGAAAAACAAGGCCGACGCGCCGAGGCCCTCGCCGTGGCCCAGCGGGCCTTCGACTACCTGCGCCAGAATGAATCGCCCGAAGGCGTGGCCTGGCTCGGGAGCGTGCTGGGGCAGATTTACCTTAGTCTGAACCGCCCCGACCGCGCCGTGGACTACGCCCGCCAGAGCCTGCTGGTAGCCAGCAATACCGGGGTAAAAGAGTACAGCCGCGACGCTAGCCGGGTGCTGGCGGCGGCCCACGCCCGGCGCGGTGACTGGGCCGAAGCCTACCGCTACCAGAGCCTTTTCGTGGCCTACCGCGACAGCACGTCGGGCGAACAAACCCAACGCCGGTTGGCGGCCCTGCGGCTGAACCAGGAACTCGACAAAAAACAAAATCAAATTGCCCTCATTGAGCAAACCCGTTCCCTCGAAGCCCGGGAGACCCATCGACAAAAAATACTGCTGACTTGGGCGCTGGTGGGAATGCTGCTGTCGGCCGTGCTGGCGGTGGTGTTCTGGAACACCAACCGGCAACGGCACCGGGCCAACCGCCTGCTCGAACGGCAACGCCGTGACCTGCAACGCACCCTCGACGACCTGAAAGTCGCCCAAGCCCAGCTCGTGCAATCAGAGCGGCTGGCCAGCCTGGGCGAGTTGACGGCGGGCATCGCCCACGAAATTCAGAATCCGCTGAATTTTGTCAACAACTTCTCCGAAGTCAGCGCCGAGTTGGTCACCGAAATCCGCCAGGAACGCCAAAAGGCCGACCAACGTGACGAGGTCCTCATTGAGGAATTGCTGGGCGATTTGGAGAACAACCTGGAAAAAATCACCTTCCACGGCCAGCGCGCCAGCGGCATCGTGCGCAGCATGTTGGAACATTCCCGGGGTTCGACGGGCGAAAAGCGGCCCGTCGATCTGAACGCTTTGGCCGAAGAGTACCTGCGCCTGGCGTACCGAGGGTTCAGAACAAAAGACAACACTTTTACCTGCGAGTTGAAAACCAACCTCGACCCGCGCCTGGGTACGGTTCGCGTGGCGTCGCAGGAAATGGGACGAGTGCTGCTGAATCTGTTCAGCAATGCGTTTTACGCGGTTCAGCAACGACAGCGGTCGGGCCAGCCCGATTCGCACGGGCATCCCTACCGACCTGTGGTAGGGCTGACAATCCGTAAGATCGCCCCACCCCCGCAGCAGGCAGGCATCCGGGTGGAAATTCAGGTACGCGACAATGGCGTGGGCATTCCCGAAGCGATTCGGCAAAAGATATTCCAACCGTTTTTCACGACCAAACCCACGGGCGAAGGCACCGGCCTGGGCCTGAGCTTGAGCTACGACATCGTCACCAAAGGCCACGGCGGTACGCTTACCGTGGTAAGCACCGAAGGCGAAGGCAGTTTGTTCACGCTCACCATTCCCCTCACCTGACATGAAAAAAATTTGCGTGTTGCTCGTCCTGGCCGCGCTGGCGGCTCCAACCGTCGCCCTGGCTCAGGATGCGACCAAATCCGACCAGCAGGACAAAAACAAATCCGACAAACCCAAAAAGGACAAGTCGGCAAAACCCAAAGATCCGGCTTCGATCAAGCCGAAGGGCCTTTTCGCCAGCGAATCGGTCGTTGAATTCACCCTCACGGCCCCCTTGCAGAAAATCCTCAAAGACCGGGGCCAGGTGACGAGCACCCACCTGGGGCAACTCCGCTACGCCGATGGCCAGGAAACCAGGCTGCTGCCCGTGAAATTGACCGTGCGGGGTAATTTTCGGAAAAGCCGGGCCAACTGCACGTTTCCGCCGCTGTACGTGGACGTGCCGAAAGGCCAGGTCAAGAAAACGCTGTTTGCCAAGCAAAACAAAATCAAGCTCGTCACGCACTGCACCAACGAGGAGTACGTGGTGCGCGAGTACCTGGTGTACAAAATGTACAACCTGCTCACCGAGGCCAGTTTCCGGGCCAGGCTGGCGCGGGTGACGTACGTGGATTCGGCGGGCCGCCGCGACCCCGAAACCCGCTGGGGCATCCTGCTCGAAGACGAAGGCGACCTCATGAAGCGCAACGGCGGCACGGCCACCAGGCAAAAACAGGTGGTCATGGCCCGCGTCGATTCGGCGAGCATGGCCACCGTGGCCGTGTTTGAGTACCTCATCGGCAACACCGACTGGTCGGTGCCCTTCCGGCACAACATCCGCCTGATGACCCGGCCGAACCGGCTTTTCCCCACCCCAATCCCCTACGATTTCGATCACGCGGGCATCGTGGACGCCAACTACGCCGTGCCCGCCGAACAACTCAACCTCGGCTCGGTGCGGGAGCGGCTCTACCGGGGCATTTCCTACCCCACGGCGGTGTTGGAGCCGGTGCTGCGGCGGTTCAACGAACTGAAGCCCCGGTTTTACGCCCTCTTCCAGAACGACCCGCGCCTCAGCCCGGCTTACGTGAAGCGCACCGTGAAGTACCTCGACGAATTCTACGAAGTCCTCAGTAGACCCGCCTCGGTGGCGGCCACGTTCCAGAAAGGCAAAAAAGACACCGACAACGTGGTCATCAAAGGGCTGAAATGAGGGGTCGGCCCCTCACTGCTTCATCAGCAGCAGGAGCAGGGCCACCACCACGACGCTCGAAAAGCCAATCATGAAAAACCCGTAGGCAAATTGCAGCAGCCGGTACTTGCGGGTGAGCACCCGGCCCTGGGCGTAGATGTTGTCGATGAGGCTGTTGTAGAGGTCGGGATCGTTTTCGAGGAGGGCGTTCATTTGGCGGCGGTACTCCACCCGGCTGAGGTGGGAGTAGTCGTTGAAAAACAGCAGGTCGAGCTTGCGGTCGGGGTCGGGTTTGGCCTTCAGCGAGGGTTTGGTGGCCAGCAGCGCGGCCACGATGGTGACCAGGCACACGGCCACCAGCAGCACGCTCGGCACCAGGTACGCCTGGCTGCCCTCGATGCCCTGCACGAAGGGCGAGAGCGTGATCGACACCAGGATGGTGTTGATTGAAATCATCAGGTTGGCCTTCTGATCGGCCATTTCGCTGAGTTTGAGGTGCCCTTCGAGCGAGGTGCGGAACAGCGTTTCGACGCCCCGGCTACCGCGTTTTTTCTTTTTCTTTTTTTTCGGCTCGCCGCTGGCCGTGAAGCCGGGGGCCGGGTCGGTGGGTGGGTCGAAGGGCGGTGGCGTTTCGGAAAGCGTGGTCATGCGGGCTTGGGGTTTTCGCCGGTAAGTTTACGAAACGGTGGGGTGAAATGCTGCCTTCCGTCAGGCTTCCGGCGGATTTTACCAAGCCTCCACCTCGAATCGTGCCTCCTTTCCCCGATTTGCCCGTAACTTGACGCCCCATTCCCAACCCACGAATCGTTCATGAGCACGGCGACTGCCCCCCGTCTGCACCAATTGGTCGGCGTTCGCGCGCAGGAAATCCGCACCGTCTGGCTGTTTTTCTTCCATAATTTTTTCCTCGGCGTCGGCACCATCCTCGTGTACGTGGCGGCCAACGTCATCCTGCTCGAAAACAACCCCGAAACCAGCCTGCCCGTGGCCTACATGGCCTCGGCGGTGGCGATGGTGGGCGTGGGGTACCTGTACTCGTACTTCGAGCACCACCTCATGCTGCGCACCCTGGCCCTGCGGGTGCTCTGGGCCGTGGTGGTGCTGACGGGCGTCATCGCCGTGCTGGTGGCCGTGGGCCACACGGTGGTCGCGGCGGTGGCCATCATGGCCGGGTACCGGCTGATTTACATGCTCACCAACCTAGAGTTTTGGGGGGTCACGGCGGTGGTGTTCGACATCCGGCAGGGCAAGCGGCTTTTCGGCGTCATCAGCGCGGGCGACATGCCGGCCAAAGCGATGGGGGCCATTCTGGCGGCCGTCATTCACGATCATACCTCGCTGCTGTTTCTGCTGCTCATCAGTTTCGGGGCCTTCATGGCGGCGCTGGCGGCGCTACGCCTCACGTTTCAGTCGCACGAAGTCCACGCCGCGCACCGGCCCGAACGGGTGGGGCGGCAATCGCGGTCCCGCTGGGTGAGCAGCGTGTTCGGGGGCAACGAACTCGTTGTGTACATGTGCCTGAGCCTGGGGGCCCTGGCCACGGTGGGAACGCAGATCGAGTACAATTTTTTCATCAACATCAAATACCGGTTTCAGGATCAGAGCACGGTCATCCAGTACGTGGGGTACGTGCTGGCCCTGACCTACCTGGTGGCGGCGGTGGCCAAACTGGTGCTTTCGCGGCACACCCTCGACCGCTTCGGCATCGGGCGCTCCCTGCTGGTGTTGCCCGTGGTGGCGCTGCTGGGCCTGCTGGGGCTGGAGGCCATGCTGGCCTACAACGTAAGCCTTTCGCCGCTGCTGGTGTACCTCGGCGGGCTGTACCTGGTGTTTGAGGTGTTGCGGCGGGCTTTGTTCGACCCGGTGTTTCTGGTGCTGTTCCAGCCCCTGTCGCCCTCGCAGCGCCTGAAGGGCCACACCCAGGCGAAGGCGTTTTACGAACCCCTCGGCCTGGGGCTGGCGGGGCTGATGCTCTACGGCAACCAATCGCTGGCGGGCTGGATGCTGGCCCTCTGGATTGTGCTGCTCATCGGGGCCATTGTGCTGCTCAACCGCACCTACCGGCATTACGTGGGGGAATTGAAGGAAGCCCTGGGCCAACGTTTCGCCGAAGGTGCCCAACTGGCCATGCCCAAGGAAGCCGCACGGCTGGTGGTCGAACAACTTTCCTCCGAAAAACCCGAAGAAGTGGGCGTAGCCATCGACTGGCTGGCCCAGCACCAGCCCGCCGAACTGAGCCAGCACGGGGCCGCACTGCTCCGAAACCCCTCGGCACTGGTGCGCCGCCGCCTCCTCGACGCCGTGGGCGCGCGGTCGGTGGCCCTCGACAGCGCCCTGCTCAACCAGCAGGCCCTCCACGACCCCGACGCTTCGCTCCGCGAACAGGCCGCCCGCCTGCTGGGCCGCCGGGTGGATGCCGAACCCACCCGGCTGCTGCCCCTGCTCCAGCACTCCGATCTGGCCATCCGGGAAGGTGCCCTGCGGGGGTGTCTGGAAATTCAGCCCACGCACGAGTTGGCCCGCCGCAGCCTCGAGGCCCTCGGCCAGAGCACCGACCCCGCCCGCCAACGGGCGGCCCTAAACGTCGTCGGTGCCCTGCGGCTGATGGAATTCGTACCCCTCGTGAAAGCGGGCGTTCGCAGCGCCGATCCCGGCATCGTCGCGGCGGCGCTTCAGGCCGCCGGGTCCCTGCCCGACCCCGACCTGATGCGCCAACTCGTGGCCCTCATGCCCGACCGCGAACGGGGCCGCGCCGCCGAACTCAGCCTCAAACGCCTCGGCGCGGCGGCCCTGCCCGTGCTCACCGAAACCAGCCCCGCCGAGTGGGACCGCCGTTTGGCCACGCGCGTCGGGGCCATTCTCGGAGCCATCGATACGCCCGAAAGCCGGGCCGCGCTGACCAAACTCGCCGCCGTACCCGACCGGCAGGTGCGCTCGGCGGCCCTGCGCGCCCTGGCTGGTACGCCCCTCAACCCCGCCGACGCCCCGCTGTTTCGGGAGTGGATGAACGAGGAACTGGTGCTGGCCCAGCGCCTGCTCCACGGCACCCAGCACGAACCGGATGCCGACTTCGTCGCGGCCCTCGACTACGAATTGGGCGTGCTGCTCCAGCGGCTGTTCGATTTACTGGGGCGGCTGTACGACCCCGAAACCGTCGCCAGCGTGCGCTCAGGGGTGGAACACGCTTCGCGGGAACGCCGGGCCAACGCGCTCGAGATGCTCGAAAACCTGATTCCCCGCCCGGTGTACCTCTCGATGCAGGCCCTGCTCGACGACCACTCGCGGGCCGAAAAAGTAAAGCAACTCGACGCCGCCGTGGGGCCGTTCCGGGCCAGCGAACCGATTCGTTTTTTTGTCATCGAAGAAGGCGAAACCCTGTTTTCCGACTGGACCATCAGCGTGGCCCTGCGCCACTGGGTGCCCGGCGGCGGCGCGGCGCGGGTGCTCATGCCTTACCTCAACCACCGCTCGCTCCTCCTGCGCGACAGCGCCGCCCTGGCCCTGCAAGCCCTGGCCCAAAGCAAACCCGAAACCTACGAACACCTCGGCACCGAATTTCCCACCCTTCACCAGACCCTCATGAGCCATACCGTCGCGGCCCGCAACCGCATCCCCGAGTACGAACTGGTGCTGGTGCTGCAAAACACCAGCCTGTTTGCCCAGACCCCCGAAGCCGTGCTGAGCAGCGTGACGCCCATCATGAAGGAAGTGACCTACACCGAGGGGCAGACGATTTTCAACAAAGGCGAACTCGGCAACTGCATGTACGTGATTTACTCCGGCGAGGTCAGCATCCTCGACGGAGACCGGGTGCTGGCCCGCTTCGGCAAGGGCGACTTTTTCGGCGAACTGGCCCTGCTCGACGCCGAGGCCCGCTCGGCCACGGCCCAGGCCGCTACCGACCTGCGCCTGTTCCGCCTCGACCAGGACGATTTTTACGACCTCATGGAAGAGCGCGGCGAGGTGCTGCGGGGCATCGTGCGGGCCCTCTGCCAGCGCATCCGGCGGCAGAACCAGACCCTGGCTGCCACCCGCGAGGCCGTCGCCACCGAGAACTGACTCAGCCGCCTGATCCGATGGACTTCAACTTCAACTACGGCCTGCTTTTCGGCAATATGCCCGTAGCACTGTTCGTGTGCCGCTGGGTGTGTCGCTTTCTCGATACGCCTAGCCGACTTCCGCGCTGGGACCGCCCGTTGCGTCGACTTTGGTTGATTGGATTCGCCTTCCTCGTGACCGATTCCCTCCTGAGCCTCGACAGCGACCAACTCGAAGAATGGTACTTGTTTACGGTGTTCAGCGGGCTGGCCCTGGCCGCTTATCAGGTGAGGGAGTTTCGTCCGGCCCGTACCTTGCTCGTGGCAGTTGCGCCGTTCATGCTTTGCTTTTTTGCCAGTTTGCTGCTCCGGGCGATCTCCCTGAAACTGACTAAGCAGTACGGTGAGTTTCTCGCGGCTTCCTGGGGCTTTGCAGTCCTTTGGCTGATTGCCTTTGCCATCGTGGCCAACAACCAGAAAAAAGCCGCCGAGCGCGAGCGCCTGCGGCGGGAGGAGGAAGAAGCCACCAAGCGCCGCATCGAAACCCAGAACGCTGAACTCGAACGGCTCGTGTCGGCCCGCACCGCCGAACTCACCCGTCAGAAACTCGCCCTTGAGGAAACACTCACCGAGTTGCAGGCCACGCAGGCGCAGTTGATTCAGTCGGAGAAAATGGCCTCGCTGGGCGAGTTGACGGCGGGCATTGCCCACGAAATTCAGAACCCGCTGAACTTCGTCAACAACTTTTCGGAAGTCTCCGCCGAGTTGATTCAGGAAGTGGAGGAAGAACGGAAAAAAGAGGAGAACAGGGACGAAGGGCTGATTGATGAACTGCTCCTGGATTTACGGCAGAACCTGGAGAAAATCACCCACCACGGCAAGCGGGCCGACAGCATCGTCAAGGGCATGCTCCAGCACAGCCGCGCCAGCACCGGCCAGAAAGAACCCACCGACCTCAACGCCCTGGCCGACGAGTACCTGCGCCTGAGTTACCACGGCCTGCGGGCGAAAGACAAAACGTTCAACGCGGCCCTGAAAACCGATTTTGACCCCCTGCTAGACAAGGTGGATGTCGTACCCCAGGACCTGGGCCGGGTGCTGCTGAACCTGTTCAACAACGCCTTCCACGCCGTTTCGGAAAAAAAGAAAGCCGCCCCCGACGCTTACCAGCCCACCGTAACGGTGACCACCAAACGCCACGCCGACGAAGTGGAAATCCGGGTCACGGACAACGGCACGGGCATTCCCGAAAACGTGGTGCAGAAGATTTTTCAGCCGTTTTTCACCACCAAACCCACCGGGCAGGGCACGGGGCTGGGGCTGAGTTTGAGCTACGACATCGTCACCAAAGGACATGGTGGTACGATCACCGTGGACTCCACCGAGGGCGAAGGCACCGCGTTCGTTGTGCATCTGCCCGCCTGATTGCTTACTTTTGAGCTTTCCCCACCCCATGAACATCCTGGTCGTTGACGACGAAACCGACGTGCAGGCCCTTTTTGAACAACGGTTCCGCCGGGAAATCCGAGGCGGTACCTACCGGTTTACCTTCGCCCACTCCGGCGAAGAGGCCCTCCACTGCCTCCACGAACGCGGTTCGGAAATCGTGTTGATTCTGTCGGACATCAATATGCCCGGCATGAGCGGGCTGGAACTGCTCCGGCGTATCCGCACCGAGCACCCTTCGGCCCCGCCCGTCATCATGATGATTACGGCCTACGGCGACGCTCAGAACCACGACCAAGCCATGCACCTCGGGGCCAATGACTTCCTGACCAAGCCGCTGGATTTCAACGCACTCCGCCAAAAACTCGAAGAGACTTTATGAAGGCCAAAATCCTGGTGGTGGACGACGAAACCGACCTCGAACTGCTCATCAAGCAGAAATTCCGGCGGCAAATCCGCGAGAAGCAGTACGAATTCGTGTTTGCCCACAACGGCCATGAGGCCCTGGCCACGCTGACCGAGCACCCCGACACCGACATGGTGCTCTCGGACATCAACATGCCCGAAATGGACGGCCTGACCCTGCTCGTGCGCCTCAACGAAACCAACCCGCTCCTGAAGGCCGTCATCGTGTCGGCCTACGGCGATTTGGGCAACATCCGCACGGCCATGAACCGGGGGGCGTACGATTTCCTGACGAAACCCATTGATTTCGAGGACCTGGAGGTGACCATGCAGAAAACCCTCCGGCACGTGGCCCAGCTCCGCGACACCCTCCACGCCATCAAGGAAAACAACATCCTGCGGATGTACGTCGACGAAAGCGTGCTCCAGTTCATGACCCGCACCGATTTTGAGAGCACGCTCCTGGCCAGCGAGACCGTCGAAGCCACGGTGCTGTTCATCGACATCTGCGGCTTCACGGCCATGTCGGAGCGCGAACCCGCCGACGCGGTGGTCAACCTGCTCAACGCCTACTTCGACGCGATGGTGAAGGAAATCATCGCCCAGGGTGGGCACGTCGACAAGTTCATCGGCGACGCCATCATGGCCGTCTTCCGGGGCGATTTTCACCTCGACCGGGCCATCGAAGCGGCTCTGGCCGTGCGCCACCGGGTGGAGGAACTGCACGTGCCCTCCCTGCCCGGCCAGCCCGATTACCGGCCCCAGGTGTCGATTGGCATCAATTCGGGCGAGATGGTGTCGGGCAACATCGGATCGGCCACGCTCCGGCGATTGGACTACACCGTCATCGGCGACGCCGTCAACCTGGCCCAGCGCCTGCAATCGGCGGCCAAACCGGGCCAAATCATCCTCAGCGAGGCCGCTTACGAGCGGGTAAAGGAGTCGTTTCAATGCCAGCCCGTGGGCGAGGTGGTGCTGAAAAACAAGGCTAATCCGGTGGTGGTGTACGAGGTGGTGGGGTGAATCCGATGCAGAATCAGGGCCAGCGTCCCACTTCGGCCAAAAGCTTTCTGAGAATCAACATATCGGGCTGATTGAACTGTAAAAGTTTTATTGTCGCCTCCCCGATTCGGGTTTTTGCCACGATTTCGCCATCCCGTGCCTGAAAGTGGGCTTCCCATTCGTCTTTCCGGGGGTGAAACAGCCGCACAAGGTCCTCGTAGTTTTTGAGAAATGTCGTTAAATCCGAGCCTTTACGCTGGTTGCAATGCGGACACGCGTAGGCCAGATTTTCCGGTTCGTCGCCCCCCCGTGTTTCCGACTGATGATGTGGTCGATTTGAAACGGGAGGAACATGTCTTCCTCGCGCACCCGGCAATACTCGCACTGGTGCCCGGCACGTCGGGCGACCCGTTCTCGCAGCGCGGAGGAACGTGGAAATTTCATGCCGCCAGCAACCGACGAGCCCTTGCTTTCGCCAGGCTGATGAAGAGGTCAAGCGCCAGAAACTGCTCCAACTCGGTTGCCTCGTCGGGGGTGATGGTGCCCTCTTTTTTCCGAAAAGAGAGTTCCTCAACCCGTTCCGACAGCGCCCGGGGTGCTTGCAAGGCGACAATTTTTTCGGGAGCCATCTCGGCCAGTCGATTGGCTACATCCCCGAAGGCTTCGACCACATTCATGCGATTTAAAGCTCGTTTGGACAAAGGTACCAAATTGTCCGCTTGCCGGTGCAGTACCTCCTCACGGCTGGGCCGAAAGACTGGATGGTTTGGCGAAGTTCCCCACCCAACTCGCCGTTTTCTCGCTTACCTTTGCGCGTCTGATTCCGACGTTATGCCGCTGAACGAATCCAATTTTGAGACCGTCCGTCAGATTTTCACGGCCTATCTCGAAAACAAAGGGCTGCGAAAAACCCCCGAACGCTTCGCGATTCTGGAGGAAATCTACGGCCGCAACGACCACTTCGACGTCGAGGAACTCTACATCTCGATGAAAAACAAGAAGTATCAGGTCAGCCGCGCCACCGTGTACAACACCCTCGACGTGCTCGTGGAGTGCGACCTCGTGACCCGCCACCAGTTTGGCCGCAACCTGGCCCAGTACGAAAAAAGCTACGGCCGCCGCCAGCACGACCACCTCATCTGCACCGACTGCCACAAAGTGACCGAATTCTGCGACCCCCGCGTGCAGAACATCCAGAGCATGGTCGGCGAAACGCTGCAATTTAACGTGCTGCACCACAGCCTGATTTTCTACGGCTCCTGCACCAAACAAAACTGCGAAAACAAACTCGCCGCCCCGCAGGACTAAGCGGAGGCACTACACCTGGATTAACCCCATTTCCTTTCCATTCCGGCGAAAGCGTATTCTTCTCGCCGCCTCGTAATTCGTCGGTTTTCTACTTACGACTTACGACTTACGACTTACGACTTATGGCTGTTGACGTACTCTTGGGCCTCCAGTGGGGCGACGAAGGCAAAGGCAAAATCGTGGACGTGCTCGCGCCCGATTACCAGGTGGTAGCCCGGTTCCAGGGCGGCCCCAACGCGGGCCACACGCTCGAATTCGACGGGCAGAAAGTGGTGCTCCACCAGATTCCCTCGGGCATTTTCCGGCCCGACGTGCTCAACATCATCGGCAACGGCGTGGTGCTCGACCCGATTATTTTCCGGAAAGAAATCGATGGGCTGGCCCGCTTCGGCGGCGATTTGCGGCAAAACCTTGTCATCTCGAAAAAAGCCTCGCTCATCGTCCCCACCCACCGCCTGCTCGACGCCGCTTACGAACAGGCCAAAGGGGCCGAAAAAATCGGCTCCACGCTCAAGGGCATCGGTCCCACCTACACCGACAAGGTGTCGCGGCAGGGCCTGCGCGTGGGCGACGTGCTCGCGCCCGATTTCAGGGCCAAGTACCGCAAGCTGGTCGCCGCGCACACGCAGATTTTGGGCTTCTACCAGTTCGAGCACGACCTCACCCAGGCCGAAGCCGAGTTTTTCGAGGCCGTGGAATTTCTGAAAACCTTCCCGCTGGTGGATTCGGAATACCTCGTCAACGACGCGATTTCGGCGGGGAAAACCGTGCTCGCCGAGGGCGCGCAGGGGTCGCTGCTGGACGTCGATTTCGGCTCCTACCCCTTCGTCACGTCGAGCACGACGATGGCCGCCGGGGCCTGCACCGGCCTGGGCATTGCCCCTCGGAGCATCGGCGAAGTGTACGGCATTTTCAAAGCCTACGGCACCCGCGTGGGCAGTGGGCCGTTCCCGACCGAACTCCACGACGAGGTGGGCGAGCGCATCCGGCAGGCCGGGCGTGAGTTTGGCTCCACCACGGGCCGCCCCCGTCGCTGCGGCTGGCTCGATTTGCCCGCCCTGAAGTACGCGATTCTGCTCAACGGCGTCACGCAACTGGTGATGATGAAGGTGGACGTGCTCAACGAGTTCGACGAAATCAAGGTCTGCACGGCCTACCGCCTGCCCGACGGCTCCGAAACCGAGCAACTCCCCTACGACCTCTGCGACGCCCCCGTTGAGCCGATTTACAAACGGTTCAAGGGCTGGAAAACCGACCTCGCGGGCCTGCGCGGCTACGACGACCTGCCCGCGCCCCTGGCCGCCTACATCGATTTTCTGGAAGAACGCCTCGGCCTGCCCATCCGCTTCATCTCAACCGGGCCGGACCGCGAGGCCATCATCCACCGGGAGGCGCAGACGGTGTGAACGAAAGTTGGAAGTCTGTGCAATTTTGGAATTAGATTCCAAAATTGCACAGATTCGACACCGGTCTGCTCTGCTACCTCCTCGACATTCAGCAGCCCGGACAGGTGCTGACGCATATCGCCTACGGTTCCATCTTTGAAAATGCCGTTCTGCTGGAATTGATGAAAGCCGACTACCACGCCGGGAGGCGTCCGTCCGTGTTTTTCTGACGCGATTCCCACGGCAACGAAGTGGATTTTCTGCTCGAACGCGGCGGTCGGCTCCTCCCCATCGAAGTGAAAGCCAGCCAGACGGCAAGTCCGCAGTTGTGGCGGGGGCTTCAGTACTGGAACACCCTGAGCGGCAATGACCCCCGGCATTCGTTTCTGGTGTACGCCGGGGCCACTCGGCAGGCCCGCTCCGAAACGACGCTGCTGCCGTGGCAATTGCTGGCGGAAGTTGGGTAGTGGCGACCCGTCAACGCTTTCCCTCGTTTCGTCAAGCCAGCCCCCGCATCCGTCAACCGGGCCTGGCGGTGCTGCCGGGAGCGGACTACGTTTGACCCAACAATCAAACGAACCAATCCCTCCGCAGCATGAAACCTCAACCCACCGTCGGCATCATCGGGGCCGGCGTCAGCGGCCTGGTCACGGCCAAAACCCTCCGCGAACGCGGCTTCGACGTGGTGCTTTTTGAAAAAGAAGCCGAACTCGGTGGCGTGTGGGCCTCGACCCGCCGCTACCCGAACGTGACCACCCAGAACACCCGCGACACGTACACGTTCTCGGATTTTCCGATGCCGAAGTACTACCCCGAATGGCCCACGGGCGAGCAGGTGCAAACCTACCTGACTGACTACGCCCGGCACTTCGGTGTGCTGACCCGCATTCGGTTCAACACCACCGTCGAAAACGCGGAGCCGGTGGCGGGAGGCTGGATGCTGCACACCGTGCGAAAAGACGCCCGGATTCGGGTGCCGGTTGATTTTCTGGTCGTGTGCAACGGCGTGTTTTCCGAGCCAAACCTGCCCGACCTGCCGGGTAGAGATGCCTTCGCCGGGGAAGTCGTCCACAGCACGGGGTTCCGGGCCGAACACCTCGAAAAGGCCCAAACCGCGAAAGTGGCCGTGGTGGGCTTCGCCAAATCGGCGCACGACATCCTGGCGCAGGTGGGCAACGTGGCCACCGAGCCGCCCGTGTGCATCTACCGCCGGGCCAAGTGGAAAATGCCCCGGATTTTTCTGGGCCTGAATTTCAAATACCTGCTGCTGCACCGGTTCGGGGAGTCCTTGTTTCCGTACCGCAACCTGCTGGGCATCCACAAATTCCTGCACGGCCCGCTGGGGAAGCCGGTGACGAAGTTCCTGGTGAAAACCATCGGGAACCTGGTGGCCCGGCAGTTGAAACTCCGCCAGAGCGGCCTGCTGCCCGACCAGCCCTTCGACAGCATCGCCAACTGCTCGATTGGCCTGACCTCCGACGGGTTTTACGAACGCGCAGCCGACCGTCGGCTCCGGTTGGAGCAGGGCGAAGTCGTGGGTTTTGAAAAAGATGGCGTCGTGTTGAACAGCGGCAAAAAAGTGCCCGCCGACCTGGTGGTGTTCGCCACGGGGTTCCGGCAATCGGTGCCGTTCTTCGCCCCCGACCTCGTCGGGCGGTTGCGCAACGAAGCGGGCTGGTTTCAACTCTACCGCAACGTGCTGCCCCCCGACGTGCCCAACCTGGCCTTCGTGGGTTACAACCCGTCGCTGTTCACGCCCTTCACTTCCGAACTGGCCGCGCACTACGCGGCGCAGCACTTCAAGGGCCAATTGAACCTGCCCAATACCGGGGAAATGAAAGCGGAAATCGCCCGTCACCAGGACTGGCTGCGGCGGCGCGTGCCGCACGGGCATTCGTCGGGTACCTGCATCATCCCGTTCTCGTTCCACCACGCCGACGAACTCATGCGCGACATGGGCCTGCGCACTCGCCGCACCCGGAATCCCATCGCCGAATTCATGGCTCCGTTCAATCCGGGAATTTACCGGGGGTTGGCGGAGGAATTGCAGGCCCTCCAAGCCCGGAAGGTAAAAGTGGTTAACGTGGAGGAGCCGGAGTTGGAGGCCATCAGTTGATGATTTTTTCACGCAGAGGCGCGGAGGCGCAGCGTTTTGTTTCCGTCACTCTGCGCCTCCGCGCCTCTGCGTGAAAATCACAAATTCCGCTTCTTCAGTTCGCCCACCGCAAAATTCGCCGCCCTTGCCGTCAGCGCCATGAACGTCAGCGAGGGGTTTTGGTTGCCCACCGAGGTCATGCAGGCCCCGTCGGTGACGAACACGTTTTTGCAGGCGTGGAGTTGGTTGAACCCGTTGAGCAGCGAGGTTTTCGGGTCGCGGCCCATGCGCACGCCGCCCATTTCGTGGATGTCGAGGCCGGGGGCCTGCTTGGAATCGCCCATGCGGATATTTTTACAGCCCGCTTTGTCGAGCATTTCGGCGGCCTGCGTGGTGAAATCCTGGAACACCTTCTCGTCGTTGGCGTCGTAGTCCACCGAGGTCACGAGTTGGGGCACGCCCCAGGCGTCTTTCAGGTCGGGGTGCAGGCGCACGTGGTTGGTTTCCTTCGGCACCGTTTCGCCCTGCATCATGATGAACACGTTCCAGGGGCCGAGGTTACCTGCGTTGGCCTTCCACTCCGCCCCGAAACCCGGTTCACCCAGGTTGCTCGACCGTGAGGCCGCAAACGCCACCATGTACCCCCGCAGAAAATCGGTTTCCTGCTTTTTCACGTTCCGAAACGATGGCATGAAGGCCGTCGTGGGCCTGCGTCCGAAGTAGTACTTGTCGCCGTCGCCCTCGTAGGTCGCCCCGCCCGAACCCCGGTAGTTGTGGAAGGCGACGTATTTTCCGAGCAAGCCGCTGTCGTTGCCGAGGCCGTTGGGGAAGCGCCGGGAGGTGGAGTTGAGCAGAATCAGGTTTGAGTTGAGGCAGGCGGCGTTGACGAAAATGATTTTCGCGAAATACTCCGTCGCCTGCTTCGTGTGCGCGTCCACCACCCGCACGCCGGTTGCACGCCCTTTTTTTTCATCGAAAATAATGCTGTGCACGACCGAATCGGGCCGGAGCGTGAGGTTGCCGGTTTTGGCCGCCCAGGGCAGCGTGGCCGAGTTGGACGAAAAATACCCACCGTAGGGACAGCCCCGGTAGCACAGGTGTCGCGCCTGGCACTGCCCCCGGCCTTGCTTCAGGTGCACCGGCTGGGGCTGGGTCAGGTGGGCGCAACGCCCGATGATGACGCGCCGGTCGGGGTAATTTTTGTGGATGCTCGTTTGGAGGTGCTTTTCGGCGCAATTCAGTTCAAACGGCGGCAGAAACTCCCCATCGGGCAGGCTGTCGATGCCGTCACGGTTTCCCGAAATGCCCACGAATTTTTCGACGTGGCTGTACCAGGGGGCGAGGTCGTCGTAGCCGATGGGCCAGGGCACGGCGAAGCCGTCGCGCTCGGGGGCCTCGAATTCGTAGCGGCTCCAGCGCTGGGTTTGCCGCGCCCAGATGAGCGACTTGCCGCCGACCTGGTAGCCCCGAATCCAGTCGAAGGGCTTTTCCTGCACGTAGGGGTGCTCTTTGTCTTTGACAAAAAACTGCTGCGTGGCCTCATCCAGCGCGTAGCACCGGGTGGCGATGGGGTTTTCTTTGTCAAACGCCAGGGGCATTCGGAGTCGGTGCTCGAATTCCCAGGGGTGCTTCATGGCCGTGGGGTAATCCTGCACGTGCTTCACGTCGCGGCCCCGTTCGAGGACCAGCGTTTTCAGCCCTTTTTCGCCTAATTCTTTGGCGGCAAACCCGCCGGAGATGCCGGAGCCGATGACGATGGCGTCGAACGTGTTCTGGGCGGCGGCTTTGAGGTTGAGGTGCATGGTCGGGTGGAATTTCGCGGTCAAAGTACAAAAAAAACCGCCACGGGGCGCGGCGGTTGTGGGAGGCAGTCGCGGGTCAGCCCGGAGGCGCAGGCTAGGACCGGTTGGCGGTAGCGGTGCCCGCCGCGCCGTTGGACGCCGCCCCCGGCCAGTTCTGCCAGGCGGTTTTGGCCTCGGCAAACGTCGGGTACCCCAGCACCGGCTTCAACTCGCCGTCCCAGCGGATGCCCTGGTTGGGGGCCTGCCCATCGAGCCAGGCCTGGCAAAACCGCCGGATGACGGCTACCTCTTCGTCGCGCACGGCGTCCATCTGAATTTCGACCAGTCTACGGAATTCGTCGTAACCGCCAGGTTTCAAAAATTCGGGCAGTTCCCACATTCGGGCGTCGCCCTCGCCCCGCAGCACGGGTTGAATAACCGGGTTGAGACGCACGAGCCGGTTGCCCGGCGCGGCGGAGGTGGTGAGCGGCAGGCGGGGGTACAGCATGGCGTAGGCTTCAAACGTAGCCGCGTCGGGCGGATCGTTGAGGATACTGCCCGCGATTTTTGGGATGTCGGTGAACAGGCTGGGTTTGGGGTCGGCCACGGGTTCGACCAGGATCGGGTCGTCAAAGCCAGGAACGCTCCGGGTCAGGGGCCGGAACAAACTGCCCGTACCCAACGAAAGCGCGTGGATGCGCTCGCGTTCGACGCCGTTGGAGAGGGCCTCGACCACGGCGGCCTTCACGGGGTTGTTGTGCCCGCCCACGGCCCCGTCCCAGAACAGGTAGCGGTGCTCGTCGTCGCGGTAGCGCACCTGAGCCGGGCGGTCAAAATAATTGATGGGCGCGTTGGTCGAAGCGTGTACGGCTTCCACGAGGCTCACCCGGCAAAAGTCCGATTCGGGTTTGCCGCCGAGCACGTGCGTGTTGGCCCGGCTGTTTTTGTCCGACCGGAAAAACACCGCCCGCCGCCGTTCGTAGTCAAAGCCGCAGAAGAGGAAATGCACCGGGCAATCGCCCCCGATGAGGCCGGGGAGTTCGTCCACCAGCACCTCGGGGCCGTGCGAGGCCGCGTCGCGCCAGGCCAGGTTGTCGCGCAGACCGGCGAGTTTGCGCTCCGTGGCGTACTTGGGGCCGAGGGATTCTCCGCCGAGGCGGGCACCTAGCCGGATGAGTTGGTTGCCGATGCGCTCGTACCACTTCAATTCGGAAAACACCTGGCGGCGACGGTTTTCGTTTTCAAACAAAGCCAGCAGTTCCGACAGCCGGTAATTGACGGCCAGCCCCGCCGCCACGATGCTTCCGCCGGAATTGGCGGCCACGAGGTCAAACTGGCGTAGCACGGCGTGCCCGGAGGCGTCGGGGCCGAAAAGCTGTTGCAGGCAGCGGACCTGAATCAAGGCCCAACTGCCGCCTCCGTCGAAGGAAAGAATGCGGTAGGGTTTCATAAAACAAGGGATGGAGGGTACGGAAAACGACGGCCTGAGCGGTGGCCGCCTCACCAACCTACGCACCCGGTTTTGTTTTCGCAAAAAACAGGAAGCTGATTTTCAGGAAATTTAGCGAGCGGTCGCGGGGACTTGCGTCGCGGTGTGCGCGGGGAGCCGGTTGCGGGCGTATTTTTGCCGCCACGACCTTTCCCTGGTCGCTTTCCGCGGCTTTTTCCATGAACGAACCCCTCCCGACCGAGGCCCTGCGGCTGCTGTTTGCCGACGAACTGCTGTTTGTTGTGCCCGAACCGGCACCGGTGGGGTGGCGGGAAGCAGGCGAGCGGGGGGCGGGGAGCACGGAGCAGGGAGTTGAAAAAACACCGCTGCCACCGACGCCTGAGCTTGTTGCGCCACCCACGTCCGTCGTGACCGCGCCGAAGCCGGTTTTACCCCCTGCCCCCAGCCCCACGCCCCAAGCCCCCTCCCCCCCGCCCTTCCGCCGCGAAACCATCGTGCTCGTGGACCGCCCCACGCCCGACGACCTGGCGCTGCTCGAAAACATCCTGAAAGCCGTGAGCCTGACCCTCGCCGACGTGGATTTGCTCGATTTGCAGAAGTTGAAAGGCCAGGATTTCAAACCGCTATTGGAAAGCAAAACCGCGCACCAGTTCATCTCCTTCGGCGTAGGTTTGAAAAAACTCAACCTCGACCTCATGCTGGTGCCCTACCGCATTCAGCCCGTCGAGGGCATTCAGTTCCTGCTGGCCGACCCGCTGACCCAGCTTCACACCGACAAAGCGAAGAAAAAAGCGCTTTGGATTAACTTGCAGGTGCTTTTTGGGGTAGCGTGAGGCGTTGCTTTTGCAGAGTGACCGCTATTTTTACAAAAAAACGCCATGAACGAATTGGAATTCATTGTCGAGGAAGACCCCGAAGGCGGTTACACGGCCCGCGCCGTTGGCGAAAACATCTTCACGCAGGGCGAAGACGTGGACGATTTGAAAGCGATGATTCGGGATGCGATTGAGTGTCATTTCGATGAACCGGCGCAACGACCCAACCGGATAAAACTACATTTCGTGAAAGAGGAAGTGTTTTCGTTGTGAGGAGCAGTGTAAAAGTTTTACAAGTTGTTACGAATAATGTTAACGCCGTTAACCGGCTATCTTGTGATAAGAACGGAGATTTGCCAACCTTACTTCTACAAGGACATCCTCGCCTTTGCCGGAAGCAAACGGCAATCCCATGAAAACGCCCCGCAACGTCTCCGGTCTTGAACTCATCAAACTCCTGAAACCCTACGGCTACGAAATCGTCCGGCAAACGGGCAGCCACATTCGTATTCGGACGGTAAACAACGGCGAGCATTTTGAAACCGTACCTCGTCACAACCCCATCAAAGTCGGTACGTTGAACGATATTCTCAGTAGCATTGCCGGGCATTTTAGTCTGGAAAAAGAAGAATTGATGCATGACTTGTTCGGCTAAATCCCGTCCCAACCCCACTTTCATTTGCCAAATCCCCCCCACCGCGTATTTTCGCCCTCCGGTTTTCCTCCCAATCCGAATCAGGCGAATTGAAAGACCAACCTCCTCCGTCCTCCCTCAAGCGCGTCATCACCGCCCCGCAGCTTTGGGCCATTGCCGTCGGGCTGGTCATTTCGGGCGAATACTTCGGCTGGAACTACGGCTGGGCCACCTCCGGCACCCTCGGTTTTCTGGGTTCTACCCTGCTCGTGACGGTGCTGTACGTGGCCTTTATTTTTAGCTACACCGAACTCACGGCGGCTCTGCCCTCGGCGGGGGGCGCGGCCACCTACGCCCGCCGGGCCTTCGGGCCGACGGGGGGCTTCGTGGCCGGTTTTGCCACGCTTGTTGATTTCCTGCTCGCCCCGCCCGCCATCGCCTACGCCCTGGGCAGTTACGCGCATTTCCTCTACCCGGCCCTGCCGGTGCTCCCCGTGGCGGTGGGCACCTACGGCGTGTTCATCGCGCTCAACTGGTTCGGGGTGAAAAGCTCGGCCACCTTTTCCTTCTGGATTACGCTGATTTCGGTGGTCGAACTGGTCGTGTTCATGGTGCTGGTGTGGCCGCACTTTCGCTGGGAAAACTTTCTGGCCCACAACCCCACGCGGGTGGGCTGGCGCGAAATCTTCGGGGGCATTCCGTTCGCCATTTGGTTTTTCGTGGCCATCGAAGGCGTGGCGATGGTGGCCGAAGAAGTCAAAAATCCGCACAAAACCATTCCACGGGGCTACGTGTCGAGCATCCTGACGCTGGTGGTGCTGGCCCTCGGTGTGATGATTCTGAGCGCGGGCGTGGGCGACTGGCGCACCCTGGCCGAGCACGACCACCCCTTGCCCGGCGCGCTGGCGGCGGCCCTCGGCGAGCAGAGCGGCTGGGCCAAGCTGTTCGCCGGACTGGGCCTTTTCGGATTGGTAGCCTCGTTTCACTGCAACACGCTGAGTTATTCCCGCCAACTCTACGCCCTGGCCCGCGAGGGCTACCTGCCCGATCTGCTCGCTTCGCTGCACCCCCGCTACCGCACCCCGCACTGGGCCCTGCTGGCGGGCGGGGCCGTGGGCCTGCTGGCCATTTTCACCGGCACCACCGATGAAATCATCGTGCTGTCGGTGTTGGGCGCGGTGGTGATGTACGGCGTCAGCATGGCGGCCCTGCTGGTGCTGCGCCACCGGGAACCCCACCTGCCCCGGCCCTTCCGCGCGCCGCTGTACCCCTGGCTACCGCTGGTCGCCCTTGTGCTGTCGGTGGTGTGCATGGTGGCCATCGCCTACGCCAATCCGGGCCTGAGTGCCCTATTTTTCGCGGGGCTGGCGGTGGGGCTGGCACTGTTTCGGGCGGTGGGTTACAAGTACGTGAAGGCGGCGACGGCACCGGCTTCGGTCGGGTAGTGCCGACTGCCGTGGCCCGTCTGCTTTAGCTGACGGGCCGCGGCGACGGCACCGGCGTCATTCGGCTTATGCCGCCTGCCCTCCGTCAGCTAAAGCAACGGGCAGCGGCGGCGAGAAAATCACCGTTCGGTGAACGACTTCCCCCACCCGCGCCGTTAAATCCCCGTCGCGGCAAAGTTTTTTCCTGCTAAAACTTCGCTTCCACGCACCATTTTCGCTTTTTTACCAAAAACCAACGCCCCTGATTCGCCGAGAGCCACCCGCATGAGGAACTCCTACTTCACGACGATTTTTTAGTCAACTCTCCCCGTCCGCATGAATCAGGAACAGCCATTTGACCCCAAAGCGCCGCAGGGCGCACCCCAGCACACCGATTCGCCCGACTTCCAGCACGGCTATGCCAGCGGCCTCGAACAGGTGAGCCGTGACAGCTACGAAGGCTACCTCAGCAGCCGGGTGAACCTGGAACGCCTCAACGAGCAGATTGCCGAAAAACGGCAGCGCCTTACCCAACTTTCGACCGAAGCCGAGCAGGCGCGTTTCAGCCGAAAACAAGCCTTCGACGCGCTCCAGGGGCACATGTACGAAATCAGCCTGGCCGGGAAGGAAGCCGCCCGGCTCGAAAAAAGCATCGCCCTCAACGAAGAAGAAACCGAGCGCCTGCGGCAGAAACGCCGCCGTACCGAAACCAGCTACGCTTTCCTGGCCGGGCTGCTGTACCTGGTAGCCGGGGTGCTGTTCGTGGGCGGCGATTTGATCATTTCCCACGAAATCGTCGCCTACGCGCTCAACATCCGCAACAACGTCGAGGCGTGGAGCTTCGCCATCGGCCTGGCCATGTTGTCGGTGTTGCTGAAACCGGCCTACGAACGGCTCATCGAGCAGCCGTACCTGGCCAACGAGTCGCCCAAAGCCCGGCGGAATTATGCCTGGTTCATCGGCGGGCTGGTGGTATTTACCATCGGGACGATGTTCGTGCTGGGCTGGTTTCGGTACGAAGCCTACAAAACCGACAAACTGAAGCAGGAAATCAACAAGACGGTCAAGAGCATTCAGTTGCAGCAAACCGACCCCACCTCGGCGGGGGCCGTGGCCCAGGTGGAGCGGGAGTTGCAGAAAATGGACACGCTCAACCAAACCCTCGTCACGAGCGGCTGGGCCTTGCTTTCCTTCGTACTGACGGGCATTTTGTTCGCCATCGCGGGGGCCGTGTGCCTGGGGCTGGCCTTCCCGGTGCTGCAAGCGTACTGGCAGCGCTGGGTGCAGATTCCGCTGCGGATGCGGGGCCTGCGGCGCGAGCGCTCGCGCCTGGTGGGCGAGTTGAAAAAAGCCGACGAAACCCTGGCCGCCAACGTGGTGAAAAAAGCCATTTTTGAAAACGAGCTTTCCCTCCTCCCCGACCCGACCAAGCTCGACGCCGAGCGGCAAACGGTGCAGGCCAGCCTCGACCAGTTGCTCGAAGACAGCCGCTTCGCCGAAACCGACAGCCGCATCGCGGCCTTCAACGACGGCTACCAGCGCGGCGACCAGACCCGCCAGTGGATGACCGAGGAGGAATGGCAGCAGTTCAAAGCCAGTCATTTTTCCAGCCCTTCGCTCGCCATCCGTGCCCGGTCGGAGTCAGGCGGGCATACGAACGGCGTGAAACGCAATGGTACCCTCCGGCCCGACCAAGCCCTGCAACGGGCGGTGCGGGAGCAGTTGGGTGGAGAGGAATCGTAATTTTTCAGACTTGCCAACAAAAAAAACGCCCCCGTCAACCGACCGGGGCGTTTTTGCTTTTCACCTAAACCTATGAGTTATGACCACTCAAAGGTCGGTGGATGTCGGTACGTCGGACAAGGGGGAAAATACCCTTTCGGCACAGGGGTTTTCCCCTGAATTTGTGCTGAAACGGCAGGATTGCCGGTCAGGGCTGGCTATTTTTGCTCCATGACGACCGTCGCCCGATTCATCCTGCGCATTTTTCTCGGCATCGCGGTGCTGAGTGGCGGCCCGTGGGTGCTTCGGGAGGGCGGCAGCGAAACAGCCATTCCAAAAGCCAAGCACCAACTTGCCGTTTCAATGCGTTGTGCACCGGTTTCGCCGCATTCGTTGCCCGCCTTTCAACTCAGCCACCCGGCGGGTAGGCCGGTCGCACGGCCCCGGTCGGCCTCGGGATGTCCGCCGGTTTCGGCGGTAGCGATACTGGCCCGACCGCTCGCGTTCCGGCCGGAGGTGTCTCCGCCAATGCGCCTTTTTCGTCCGAACGGCTTCGTCAGTTTCTTTCTCCGACTCGTTCTGGGCCACCACATCGCGGCCCAAGCTCCCTGACGGTCCGGTTCACTCGCCGCACCGCGTCGAAACTCCCCTGCCTGAATATAGTTCTTCCAGCACTACCCGTGCCACCAACCCCCGGCCAGACGGGCGTTGCCTTTCCATTTCGTTTCATGAAACGCACCAATCCCTGGCTTCTCCTGAAAGACATTGCCCTGCTCGCCGCGGGCGTGCTGAGCGCGGGCATGGGCCTGAAAGGATTTTTACTTCCCAATAATTTTCTTGACGGCGGAGCGATGGGCATTGCGCTGCTGACCAACATCGTCACCGACGCCGACCTGTCGGTGATGGTGATCGTCGTCAACCTGCCCTTCATCTGGATGGGTTTCCGGCAGGTATCGGCCACGTTTGCGCTCAAAACCGCCGGGGCCATCGCCGCCCTGGCCCTGGTACTGGCCGTGGTGCCCTATCCGGTGATGACCTCCGACAAGCTCTTAATTTCAGTCTTTGGCGGCTTCTTCCTCGGCGCGGGCATCGGGCTGGCCATCCGGGGCGGCGGGGTCATCGACGGCACCGAGGTGCTGGCCGTGTACGTCAGCCGCCGCACGCCGCTCACCGTCGGCGACGTCATCATGGTCATCAACATCCTCATTTTCGGCTCGGCAGCCTTGTTGCTCAACGTCGAAACGGCCCTCTACGCCATGCTGACCTACTTGGCCGCGTCCAAAACCGTCGATTTCCTCATCCACGGCATCGAGGAATACACGGCCATCATCATCGTCTCGGACAAGCACGAAGTGATTCGCCGGGTGGTGACCGACAAGTTGAAACGGGGCGTAACCGTGTTCAAGGGCGAAAAAGGGTACGGCAAACGGGGCTTCCGCGACCAGGAAACCAACATCATCTACACCGTCGTGACCCGCCTGGAGGTAACGCGCATCCGCGACGCCGTCGAGCAGATTGACGACAAGGCCTTCATCATCCAGCACGGCATCGACGACGCCCGCGGGGGTATGGTCAAAGGCCGCCCCCTGCACTGACGGGCGGCTTTTCGGTGAAAAAGCCTGTATCTTGGGGCGTTCCCTCCCACGCCCCATGACTTCTCATCCCGCATCCAACACCGTTTTGCCGTTTTTACGCGCCGAGTGGGCGCTGTTAGCCAGCCTCGCCACGGCGGCGGTGTTTCTGCTTTTCGGTGAAACCTGGCTGGGCGATTTGACCGACCCGCTCTGGTTCGGCACCGTGTTCGTCTGGCTGTTCGTCGTGATTCTGGCGGCAGCGTTCGCGGTGCTGCGCCACGCCGAGGGGCTGGCCGTGCTGCTGGGCGAGCCGCTGGGCACGCTGCTGCTGACGCTGGCCGTGACGGTCATCGAAGCGGCCATGATTGCGGCGGTGATGTTTGGCAGCCACGGTACGCCCACGCTCGCCCGCGACGCCATGTTTGCCGTGCTGATGATCATGCTCAACGGCATGACGGGCCTCTCGCTCTTGCTGGGCGGACTACGTTACGGCGAGCAAACGTACAACTTGCAGGGGGCCAACGCCTTCCTGGCCGTGATCGTGCCCCTGGCCACGCTGGTGCTGATTCTGCCCAATTTCACCACGACCACCCCCGGCCCCACGCTCTCGGCGCTGCAATCGGTGTTTCTGGTGGTGATGTCGGTGGGACTGTACGTCGTGTTTCTGGCGATTCAGAACCGCCGCCACCGCGATTATTTCCTCGATCCCAACCCCGAAACCGCCCCCGACGCCCCCCACGCCCACGGCCACGACGTGCGCAGCGTGCGCTACCACGCCCCGCTGCTGGTGGCTTACCTGCTGCCGCTGGTGTACCTGGCCGAGCAACTGGCCCTGCCCCTCAACCACGCCATCGAGACCTTCGAGGCCCCGGCGGCGCTGGGCGGGTTTCTGGTGGCCGTGCTGATTCTTTCGCCCGAGTCGCTCGCGGCGCTCCGGGCGGCGCGGGCCAACCAGTTGCAGCGGGCCGTCAACGTGCTGCTCGGCTCGGTGCTGGCTTCCATCAGCCTGACCGTGCCCGCCGTGCTCCTGCTGGGATTCTACACCGAAAAACCGGTGATGCTGGGCCTGGCTTCGGTCGACATGGTGCTGCTGTTGCTCACGCTCGTGGTAAGCACGCTCACGTTTGCCTCCGCCCGCACCAACATGCTGCTGGGGGCCGTGCACCTGCTGCTGTTTTTGGCGTATTTGATGTTGATTTTTGAAAAGTAACCCGTTGACGGAAAAGACCTTATAGGTTAAAAAAAACCTATAAGGTCTTGCCCCGGCACCGATGATTTTCCAAAAAAGTGCGGCGCGGCTCAACCCTTAAGCGGGGTTTGGTGTCACCGGAAAAAACACCTCACCATGCTTCGGTTTTTCGCCTTGCTTCTCGCCCTCGCGGGCCTGAGTCTCGCCTCTGTCGGGCAACGGCCCCGCTTTTCGGTAGGCGTGAAAGCCGGAGTGGGGCTTTCAGGAACGAATCGAACGGATTTTCTGGAAAACAACCCGCCGCGGTCGGCCATGACCGACCGGTACCGGCCCCGGCGCACCGAGGCCATGGGAATTCGGCTCAACTACCGCCTGACCAACCGGCTGGCCCTGACCCTCGACGCCGAGTATCAACGCCTGCGCGATTACCGCCAACGCGATAGAGTGTTTCTGGCCAACGGGGGCGGGCGGTTTGAAAACCAAATCCGCTACGAAAACCGGTTTCAGCGCCTGCAATTTCCGCTTACCCTGCGCTTCGACGCGTGGCGGCGAGACCACCGAGCGCTCTACCTGCGCGGCGGGGTGATGTTCAGTCGCTTGCTCCAGGGCCGTACCGACTACCAAGCATTTGTATTTAATCAACCAATGCTGATGCCAGTGGTTACCACCGGCTACGACGTCCCGCTCGACATTCCAGCCAACCGCCCCCTGCGCACGGCGTGGGTACCCGTGGCGGGCGTGGGCTGGCAGGTGAGCCGGCACCTATCCCTCGAACTGACCGCCCATTTCGGGTCTAAGCTGAGCTACGACTGGTTCGACCCTGGTTCCACGTACGTCATTCCTCCCAACGACCATTCCTGGGCCAACCGCGACGGGGTGCTGAGCGCCGTTTTCTCGTTTTGAGACTTTCGTTTTCCCCGAAAAACCACCGGGCCGCGGGCTAAAAATTCACCGGTTCAGCACGCTCTCCCGCCGCACCACCTTCGGGTGGTTGAACACCTCCGGCTTCACTTCCATGCCCAGACCGGGCAGGTCGGGCGGGGTGATGAAGCCGTCCTTCGGCTTCAGCGGGTTGACGAGCATTTCGGGCCAGTCCTTTTCGTAAAACCGCTGGCAACTTTCCTGGATGTAGTTGTTGGGCATGGCCGCCGAGAGGTGCGTCGAGGCGTAAAAAAGCAGCGGCCCGCCCGCCGTGTGGGGTGCGAAGGGCAATTGGTAGCCGTCGGCCATCGCGGTGATTTTGCGGGCTTCGGTCAGGCCCCCGCACCAGCACACGTCGAACATCACGAATTTGGCGGCGCGGCTTTCGAGCAAACTCTCGAATTGCAGTTTCCCGGCCATGCGCTCGCCCACCGTCAGCGGCAGCGGCGTGGCTTCGGCGAGCTGGCGGTACTGGTCGAAATTGCCGGGCATGAGCATGTCTTCCAGCCACATGGGCTGGTAGGGTTCCAGCGCGCGGGCGATGCGCGCGGCGGCGGTGACGTTCCAGAACGAGTGGAATTCAATCAGAATGTCAATCGAATTGCCGAAGGCGTCCCGGAGTTTCCGCACGGGCACCAGCGCCTCGTCGAGGTCGGCCTGGGTGACGTACTGCCCCCGGGTGCGCCGGGCGGCCCCGTCGAAGGGCCAGATTTTGATGGCCTTCACGCCGTGCTGGCCGAGCACCTCGCGCATGATTTTCTCCGGTTCCTTCAGAAAATCGTATTTGTAGGGAAAACAGGTGTTGTACAGCCGCACCTGCGGATTCGACAGCCCACCGAGCAGCCGGTACACGGGCGTGTTCAATGATTTTCCGAGCAAATCCCAGAGCGCCAGGTCGAGGGCGCTGAGCGCCCGCATTTCGGCCCCGCCCGCGATTTGAAAATCAAACTGGTGGTAGAGCGTGTGCCAGATGCGCTCGATGTCGCGGGGGTCGCGGCCCAGCAGGGCGGGCGCGATGGCCGTGTGGATGGCCTCGGCCTCGACGGGGTTGCGGGGGTAGGTTTCGCCCATCGCCACCAGGCCCGTGTCGGTGTGGAGGCGCAGCCAGGTCCAGTGCGGCCAGAACGGCGCATCGTCCTTGCTTTTCCAGTAGAACGTTTCGACTTTGGTGACCTTCATGGCCGGTGCTCTCAGCATCGCTGAAGCCAGGAATGGCAGGGTGGGAAGCGCGGCGAGGAAGTTTCTGCGGTGCATGGGGGGTACAGTTGGCAGTTGACAGTTGGCAGTGCAGCGCCTGGCACTCACTGGGAATTGGTTTGAAGAAGATGCAAGGGCGAATTAGCCAGCAGTTGGGCGAGCCGGTCAAGCTGTTGGCCGGTGCTTTCGTGCTCCCAGAGGTTGGGCGCAAACTGCATGGCTTCGACCCGCCAGCGGGCGGTTTCGGCGGCGTCGCCCAGGCCCAGGGCGGCTTCGGCCAGGGTGGCGAGCAGCCAGTAGCGTTCCTCGCGGTGGCGGGGGGCGTCGGCGGGGGTAGCGGGTTGGGCGGGGTAGGCCGCGAGCAGGTCTTCGGCGCGGGCCTTCACCAGCCGCCGCACGCGCTGGGCCTCCACAAAATCGGCGATGGCCTCGGCCCGGTCGGTGGCGCGGTCGGCGCGAAGGTTGAGGGCGAAGGCGAGGTTGATGCCGTTGTAGGGGTCGTTTCGCAGCAAAAACCCGGTTTGGTGCGCCCGGATGGCCTCGTCGAGAAACGCGGCCTCACCGGTTTCTTCCCACAACCGCTTGTGAACGCTGCCCCAAAGTCCGAGGGTTTCGGGGTCGTTGGTGGTTTCGGGCGCGAGGGTGGTGAGCACGGCGTGGGCCTCCCGGAGCGCCGCCAGCGGGTCGGGTTTTTCGCTTTTGTAAACCGCCAGGGCCAGTTGCTGCACCACGAACGGGTCGTCGTCCTGGCCGAGGGCGCGGACTTCGGCGAATGTTTGGCGGGCGGTTTCAAAGTCGCCCGCGTTGAGGGCCGAGGTGGCTGTTTCCATCAACTCGCTGCGGGTGGGGGCGGTCGATCGCGGCGGGGCGAAAAAATCCACGTCGCGGGTTTTCGTCCGCACGGGGGGCGTCAGCCCGTCGAGAAACGTGTACACGGGGCTGTCGCGTTGGAGGGGCTGCCGGGTCAGAATCGCCGTCAGCGCGTCGGTCAGCACCTTCCGAAACCGTTCCACCTCGTCGAAATCAATGCCCGTGCCCAGGTGCGCGTACTGCCGGACGGCCACGTGGTTGATGTCGAAGGGAAATTTTTTCATCCCGTCTTCCGAAATCACGAGCGTGGTGTGGGGCCGCAGGGCGTGGCGCACGCCGAGTTCGTAGTACGCGTTGGCGTTGGCCGTCGAAACGTCGGCAATCACCACGTCGGCCCCCAGCAACTGCTCGTACATGGGCACGTCGATGACGCCGGAGTGCTGGATTTCATCGGCCCGGACGCAGGTCAGCCCGGCGGCTTCGACGGCGGGTTTGATGATGTTGCGGTAGGTTTTGTCGAGGTCGAGGGTGCGGCCCGTCTCGAAGTCGGTTTTTTTGCCAAAACCCATCACGACGAAGCAAGTTTTCATGGGCCCGGTTGAAAGTTGAAAATTGAGAATTGAAAGTTGAAAATGAAAGGCAAAGCGAATTTTCAATTCTCAATTTTCTGCCGTGGTGTCCGATTTGAGAATCGGACACCACGGAACACCACCTGCCAATTTTGCCAGTCAACCACAACAATCAACCATCAACCGACAACCTCCCCCAGCGTGCGGATGTAGTTTTCGGCGAAAAAATCGGCCTCCTTCGAGCGGTACTGCAAAATGTAGCGGGGGTGGTCGAGGCTCAGGATTTTCCCGAAAAACCCCTGCTCGTCGTTCAGCCGCCGGAGGTAGGTTTCGTTTTTCCGGCCCAGGCACACGGCCACCCGCCGGTCGGCCCCGAAGGAAAGCTGCTGCCGTACCGTTTCGGTGATGGCGGGCCAGAGCGCGGCGGTCGTGGCCCGGTCGTCGTAGTAATTGTAATTTTTGCCCTCCCGAATCAGCGCCAGCGGGTAGAGCGAACTCAGGAAAAACTTGCCGTAGAATTGGGCCGGGCCGCCGAAGGCTTCGACGATTTTGTAAATGAACTTGCTCGACAGTTCGGGCGTGGGCGGCAAGTCGTTCGGAATGCCGCAGTGCGCCGCCAGGGCCTGCGGCGTGGTGAACGACACCCCCGTCACGCCCGCTCCGTACCGCCCCGGATTAATGCCCAGCACGAACACGCGGGGGGCCGTATCGTCGTAAAATTTTCGGAAAAACCGCGTCACCACCTCCCGCACTTCGGGGCGGCGGTAGGGGTTCATCGCCGAAATGCCCGGCGGGAGGCCCGCGGGTTCGGCGAGGTTCAGGTAGTAATCGAGGGCGTGGTCGGCGAAGGTCGGCATGGGTTCTTCAGGCGGAAAGCGTTGACCGCACCCAATCCCGTTCAGCGGCGGTCAGGCCGTAGAGGTCGAACACCAGGTCGTCGATGCGGCGGTCGGTGGCGGCGATGCGGTGGTCGAGGTCGCGCAGGCGTTGCCGTTCGGTTTTGAACGCCTCCAGCCACACTTTTTGCTGACCGGGCGTGAGCGGCGTACCCGCTCTGGCGAGTTCGGCCAGCAGGTCGCCGAACTCGTGGCGGTACCACTCCCTGAGTTTTCCCGAAATCGGTTTAAGCTTAAAATTTTCCCCGAGCAACTCCACGAACGACTCGCCGTGGTGGCGGCGGTCGCGGTGCAGGCCGAGCTGCGTTTCGACGAGGGCGGCCAATTCGTCTTCGATGCCGCCTTCGGCCCGGCGGATGGGCAGCGAAGCCAGTTCGTAAATGCGAATTTCGGGAAAGGTTTTGTCGAGGCGGTTGAATTTTTTCCGGAAAAACCAGGCCATCAGCGTCGAGCCGAGCACGCCGAGCAGGAAACGGGTGGTGGCGGGGTCGTGGGGTTTGACGATGTGCAGCAACTGGCTCGTCACGTAGTCGTCGGCGGTGTGGGCGGCAATCAGCCGTTCGCCCACGATGCGCCGCACGAGCAGGCGCTCGCCTTCGAACAGCGTCGGTTCGCGTTTAGCGGCAAGGTTTTCACCGTACTTCACCCATCGTTGCTGCCAAGTGATTTCATAGGGCTGAATGTCTTTACCTTCCAAAAACCTACGCCAGGTGTCGTCTTTCCGAAAATCCGCTTCGTACACCCGGTTGACGGCGTCCTGGGCAGTTTGCTTCGGGTTGCCCTTGCCGGTTTCGTACAACATCACCCCGCGCTTTACCGCCGCCAACTCCTCCACCGGCAGGCCGTCCGCCTCGATTTTTGCCCGGATGGCGAGGTCTTCGGCTCGGAGGTTGACGTTGAAAATCTTAAGTTCGTCTTCGTCCCAAACGGCCTGGGGCAGGCGGCCCGCTTCGCGGGGGGCGAGGGTTTCGTCGGGCAGCAGCAAGCGGATTTCGGCGTCGGCGTCGGGCGCGGTTCGCTGGAGGGTGGTGATGGCGGGCAGCACGACGGCGTCGGGAAATACCTTCACGCCAGAGTAGTCGGCGATTTCGCGCACGCGGGTTTCGCGGAGTACGAACGACCGCAATTTCAGGTTCGACTGGTTGTTGAACCAGGTGTTGGGCGTAATCAGCGACACGTAGCCGCCGGGGGCGGTGAGTTTCACGCTGCGTTCCCAGAACAGCACGTACATGTCAAACTGGTACTCGGCCACTTCGTAGTTGGCCACGAAGTAGTCGTACCGGCGCCCGTATTCTTCCTTCCAGTCGCGCCCGCCGAGGTAGGGCGGGTTGCCCACCACCACGTCGAAGCCCCCGGAAGTTAGGATGTCGGCGAACCGCGCGGCCCAGTCGAAGGCATCCGAACCGGCCATTTCGGGACTGTCAATCAGCGAATTACCCTGTTGAATGTTTTCGCTCAGGCTGGCCAGGGCTTCGCGGCGGTTGGCGGTTTTGAGCCAAAGCGAGAGTTTGGTGATTTCAACCGACTCGGCGTTGAGGTCCACTCCGAAGAGGTTGTGCTGGACGATGTTTTTCTTCATGCGCCACTCGTCGGCCCCATTCCCGGTGGCGTCGAGGCCCACCAAGCTCATGCTCGTGGCCGCCGGGTCGGGTCGCAGGCGCTGGGCCAGGGGCGTGTGCAGGGCGGAGAGTTCCTGCGTCACGATGCGCCACTGCTGGTAGAGGAAATCGAACACTTCGGTCAGAAAAGCCCCCGATCCGCAGGCCGGGTCGAGCACGCGGATGGCGGCCAGGCGCTCGCGGAAGCTTTCCCAAAAGCGACGGTTGAGCAGAATGGTCGCATTGGCCCCGTCGGGCGTGATGCTTTCGTAATCGGCGGGTTGGGGTTCGGGCAGGTCGGTCAGGCCCAGTTCGGCGAGCAGTTCGCGGCGGCGGTCGTCGAGCCAGCCGCCCACCGCCGCCTTCACCATGTAGCGGGTGACGTACTCCGGCGTGTAGAAAATGCCGTCTTTTTTGCGCTTCGAGGGGCTGGAAACCGGCTGGTCAGGCGGGGTCGTTTCGAGTAACTCCGGCCGTTGCAGGGTAGCTACGATTTCCTCGATGTCGGTGATGCTCTGCTCAAAAATGTGCCCGAGGATGGTGACGTTCAGTTGGCTCTGAAAATCGTACTGGCCGAGAAAATCAATCCAATCGAACAGGGGCGCGTTGGCGATTTGCAGCGATTCCAGGAGGTCGTCGCCCCGAAACAGGCCGCCGTTGAAGGGCGGCACGACGGTGCCGTTGCGCACGAAGCCCCGGTCGAGCGCCCGGAACAGGTAGCCGAGTTCGCGCCAAAGTTGGTAGTCGCTCGTGCTGAAGGAGTCCTTCGTGACCCGTTTCACCCGTTCAAGCACGTCGGTCACCAAGTCCATGTCGCGCACGAAGCAGGTAAAAATCAGCCGGTCGATGAGCTTCTGGGTGGTGGCAAACAGGCGGCGTGGCTCATGGCCGGGATTTTCCTGCCGCAGGTGGTTGAACAGCGCCTGCCGTTTGTCGCGGTACAGGTTGTAAAATTCGTTGGAAATCGCGCGGAGGTCCTGCTGGCGGTTGTCGAAGCGTTGCTCGATGAGGCTCGGCTGGGTTTCCAGGAACAACCGGCCTTTGTGCAGCAGGAACAGGAAGCGGTCGAAGTTGCCGTTTTGCAGCAGTTCGGCAATCCGAAACGACTCGTACCGGCTGGCGTCGGCAGCGGCGTACAGCCGGATTTCCTCGTAATTCGACACCAGCACCCAGCGGCACTTGCCGCCCATTTTGGGCGCGTAGCTGAAGGCCTGCTCCACGGGCGACCCCTTGAAATCGGCCCGGTTCTGGGGCTTGTCGAGGTTGATGCCGTAGCCTTTGAGTTCGATGACCGCCCGCACGTCGCTGGTTCCTTCGCGAAAATACCCCAGCGCACCGTCGGGTTTTTTACCGTCCACCACGGTTTTCAGTTCGCGCTCCACGTTCCAGGTTTCCTCGGCCAGGCCATCGGCGTAGCCCAGCACGTCCCCGAAGAAAAGTTTCAGAAAATCGTCCTGAAACCGCACCTCGTTGCCCGCTCTGACCCGACCGGCAAGGGCCTTTTGCCAGGTAACCACCACCGCGCGGCGCTCGTCGAGCCGGTCGAGGTTTTGGGTGAAATGGCTGATTTCCTGAAGCTTGAAATCGTTGGGCGCGAAGATGGGCTGGGGCATGCAACAAAAATAGCAAAACCTGGGGAGGGAGCGGGCTGGGCCGTTTCTACTTCACCCTCAAAAACAACGCGGTTCACTCCGCCCCACCCGCGGTTCGTCGGAAAACCCTCCCCTCCCACCCCGCCGCCGCCGCCCTTTTGACGCAGGTTTTCAGCCCGCGCCATGAACTTTTACAATCAACTCTTTCTCATCCTCCTGCTGCCCTCGGCGGCCTTTGGCCAATCGGTGGTCAGAGGCCGCGTCACCGACGCCCGTGGCCGCGCCCTGCCGGGAGCCAACGTGTTCCTGAAGGGCACCTACGACGGGGCCACCGCCGACTCCACGGGCCGCTTCCAGTTTTCGACCCCCGAAAAAGACACCGCCACGCTGGCCGTCAGTTTCGTGGGCTATGAACCCTTCGAGCGCCGACTCACCCTGAACGGCAGCCCGCAAACGCAGGACGTGAAACTCCGCGAGGTGGCCAGCGAACTGAACACCGTCGTCATCACCGCCGGGGCCTTCGAGGCCTCAGACGAGAAAAAAATGACGATGCTCAAACCCCTCGACATTGTGACCACCGCCGGGGGCGGGGCCGACATCACGGCGGTGATGCAGCTTTTGCCCGGTGCCCAGCGCGTGGGCGAGGGCACGGGGCTGTTCGTGCGGGGCGGCGACGCCCAGGAGACGAAGGTCGTCATGGACGGCCTCATCGTGCAGAACCCCTTCAACTCCCAGGCCCCCGACCTGTCGTCGCGGGGGCGGTTCGACCCGTTCCTGTTCAAGGGCACGTCGTTCAGCACGGGGGGGTATTCGGCCCAGTACGGGCAGGCCCTGAGCAGCGTACTGCTGCTCAACACCGTCGACAAGGGCACCAACAACGGCCTCGGCGTGGGCCTCAACCTCGTCAGCGCCTCGCTCAACTACGACGCGGCCACCGAACATTCCTCCCTCTCGCTGGTGGGGTACTACGGCAACCTCAAACCGCTGTTCGCCCTCGTGCCCCAGAACGTGGACTGGACGAAGGTGCCCGAATTCACCGGGGGCGCGGTCACGCACCGCATCCGGACCTCTAAAACCGGCCTGCTCAAAACCTACGCCATGCACCAGAGCGCCGACCTGGGTATCCGCTACCCCAACCAGAGCAACGAGTTTGGCACGGCGGGGTTTTCGTTGAAAAACCGCAACTTTTTCCTCAACAGCACCTACGCCGACTCCTTGGACGGGGGCAAGTGGCTGCTCCACGCGGGCGTGTCGTACGGCAAAAACCGCGACGCCATCCGCCTCGACACCGTGCGGTTCACCCGCAACGAAGAGCGCCTGCACGGGCGGGTGGTGCTGACCCGGCTTTTTGGGCACCATTCCGTGCTCTTCGGCACCGAAGCCTACACCGTGGGCTACCGCGCCGGGTTCGACGAGGGCTATTTTTTGCGCGAAAACTACGGGGCGCTGTTCGTGGAAACCGAAATTTACGTAACCCGTGCCCTGGCCGCCCGCGTGGGGCTGCGGGGGGAGCATTCCTCGTTCGTGCGGGGCAGTAACCTGGCCCCCCGGCTGTCGTTCGCCTACAAAACGGGGCCATACAGCCAGGTGTCGCTGGGGGCGGGGCAGTTTTACCAGACGCCCAACTTTCAGTATTTCTACCTCGACCGTCGGCCTCATTTCGAGCGGGCCGACCACCTGATTCTCAACTACCAGCGCATCCGGGGCAAGCGCACGTTCCGCACGGAGGTTTTTTACAAGGCCTACGCGCACCTGGTGCGGGAATTCAACGGCGACGCCCCCTTCGACCCCATGCCCAACCGCTTTCCCTGGGGGCGGGTGGACAACTCCGGCCACGGCTACGCCACGGGTTTCGACGTGTTTTTCCGCGACCGGAAAACGGTCAAAAACGGCGATTACTGGCTGACGTACAGCTTTCTGGACACGAGGCGGCTGTTTCAGAATTACCTCGCCTACGCCACGCCCACCTTTGCCTCGGCCCACAATTTCAGCGCGGTGTACAAGCAGTTTTTCCCCAAACTGAGCACCAACCTCGGGGCCACGTACACCTTCACGAGCGGGCGGCCGTACTTCAACCCCAACAACCCCCGGTTCCTGGCCGACCGCACGCCCGCCGTCCACAACGTGGCCCTCACGGCGGCGTACCTGACCCGGCTGAAAGGCAATTTCCTGGTCATCTACGCTTCGGTGGACAACCTGCTCAATACCCGCAACGTGTTCACCTACCGCTACTCCGCCGACGGCCAGACCCGCTACGCCATCGGGCCGCCCAACTACCGCAGTTTTTTCCTCGGCATGAACCTCAGCCTGTCGAAAAAAGCGGAGAAGCCGGATGATTTTAAAGAATAACTCCATGCCGCGCATTCAATTCCTAAACTCCCCCCAAACCATGAAAACGCCCCTGCTCGCCCTCGCCCTGTTCGTTTCGATGCTCCCGGCTCTGGCCACCGACGGCACTCCCGGCTTTGTTTCGGCCATGACCACCGCCCTCGACAAACTCCGGAAAGCCCGCAACGCCGCCGACCTCGAAGCCGCCGCCCGGCAGTTTGACAGCCTCGCCGCCGCCCGCCCCACCGAATGGCTGGCCCCGTACTGGAGCGGCTACACGTACACCCAACTGGCCTGGCTGCACGCCGACAAAGGCCAGTCGGTGATGGACGGCTACCTCGAAAAAGCCGAGGCCCGGCACACCGCCGCCGAGAGGCTCGCGGTCAACGACGAAACCGTCGTACTGGGGGCTTACATCGCCTCGGCCCGGCTGGCCGCCGCGCCCTGGATTCGCTGGGTCAGCTACGGGCCGAAGGTGGACGCGGGCATCGCCAAAGCCAAGCGCCTGAACCCGGCCAACCCCCGGCCTTACCTGCTCGAAGGCGAGTCGCTGTACCACAAACCGGCGATGTTCGGGGGCGGGAAAAAACGCGCCCTACCCGTGCTGAAGGTGGCCGAACAAAAATTCGCCGTCTTCACGCCCGCCAGCCCCCTGCACCCCACCTGGGATCCGCGCCGCCTGAGAGCCTTGCTGGCCAGGTGCGCGGAGTGAGTTTTCGGTTTCCGGTTCCCGGTTTTGAGTCGTCCACTTTTTTCACCTTCTACTTTTCACTTCTCATGAAATCCCTGCTTTTTGCCCTCGCCCTGTTCGTTTCGTTGGCCGCTTCGGCCCAGACTTCCGCCGACACGAACCCCAAATTCACCGCCGCCATGACGGCCACGCTCGACAAGATGAAAACCGCCAAAGGCCCGGCCGACTTCCTGGCCGTGGCCAACCAGTTTGAGCGCATCGCCGCCGCTGAGCCTCACCAATGGCTGGCCCCGTACTGGGGGGCCTTCGCCTACATGACCCTGGCCTGGATTAACACCGGGCAGGGCGACAAAATGGACGAGTTTCTCGAAAAAGCCGAAAGCCTGCTCACCAGCGCGGAGAAAATTAGCGCCAACGACGAAACCGCCACGCTCGCCGCCTACATCGCCCAAGCCCGCATGATGGTGGACCCCCAAAGCCGCTGGCAGACCTACGGCCCCAAAGCCAGCGAGGGCATCGCCAAAGCCAAAGCCCTCAACCCGGCCAACCCCCGGCCTTACTTTCTGGAAGGGCAGTCCTTATTTTACACGCCGGAGCAATTCGGGGGCGGTAAGGCTGCGGCGTGCCCGGTGCTGAAGCAGGCCGAAGAAAAATTCGCTACCTTCAAGCCCGCCAGCGCCATCGCCCCCAACTGGGACGAAGCCCGGCTGAAGGAGTTGCTGGCCGAATGCGCGAAATGAGTTTAGGGTTCAGGGTTTAGGGTTGTCTTTAAACCCTGAACGCTGAACCCTAAACGCTCAACTTCAATCACCCCATGCCTTTCCCCCTCCGCAATCGCCTCCTGTTCTGGCCGCTGGTCGTGCTGCTCACGTTTTTTTACGTGCTCGGCACGAGCGGCGTGGTGTACTTCGGCTCGGAATTGTTCAACCCGGTCAACCTCGACAGTTTCGTTGCCGTGGGCGTGGTGTTGAGCAACGTGTGCAGCGCGGCGGCGGTGCTGACGGTCGTAGTGCCGCTCTACGCCTGGCGGAACCGCCGCACGGCCCGGAGGCAGTATGCACCGACGGGTTTTCGGAACGTCACTTGGAAAACCTACGCGCTCATCGCCACGCTGACGGCCGTGACGTACCTGGTCTACTCCGTGGCGTTGGCGTACTTGTACTGGATTCCGATGTACCAGCATAACCCGGCGGCGGTGGGCAATTCGCGGCCGAACGAGTTGCTGACCGTTTTGTACATGTTCGCCCCCGTGTCGGCGGCCTGTTTGCTCTACTACTGGCTCACCCGAGAGCGGGACCAGACGGTGAAATTCAGCGAGCAGGAAGCCCAGATGCTGAAGCTCAACGAGTTGAAAACAAAGGCCGAACTGGAAGCCTTGCAGGCCAAAATCAACCCGCATTTTCTCTACAACGCCCTCAACTCCATCGCCAGCCTCGTGCACCTCGACCCCGACAAGGCCGAGGAAATGACCCTGCTGCTCTCGAAGTTTTTCCGGTACAGCACCTCGGTCAAAAGCCAGTACCACGACACGGTGGACCATGAACTCGACATGGTGAGCACCTACCTCGACGTGGAAAAGGTGCGTTTCGACGAGCGGCTGAACTACTCGATTGACCTTCAAAACGAGGGCCTGCGCGACAAGCTGATTCCGCGGTTTCTGCTCCAGCCCCTGGTCGAAAACGCCATCAAGCACGGTATTTCCAAACGGGCGGGCGAAGGGTTGATTCGGTTGACGATTTCGGAAAAAGCCGACCAACTCGTGCTCTGCCTGCACGACAACGGCCCGGCCTTCCCCGAAACCCTCGCGGCGGGCTACGGCCTGCAAAGCATCCGCGACAAGCTGCGCCTGCTCGGCGGCCCCGACGCCACCCTCGAACTCGTCAACGGTCCCGACAAGCACGTGCGCGTGACACTGACGCCGCAGGGGGCGGGGGAAAAAAGTTTGAAGTTTGAAGGTTTGACGGTTTGAGGGTTTGAAAAAACAGGTTCTCAACGAATTCAAACCGTCAAACCTCAAACCGTCAAACCCTCAAACCCCACCCAACTCCCAAACTATGCCTTTCAAAACCCTCCTCATCGACGACGAAAAACTGGCCCTGAGCCGCCTGGAGCGCCTGCTGGCCCGCCACCCCGATACCTTCGAGGTGATTGGCACGGCGGCCAACGGGGCCGATGGCCTGGAAAAAGTCGAGACGCTCCGCCCGGATTTAATTTTTCTGGACATCGAAATGCCCGTCCTCAACGGCTTCGAGATGCTGGCCCGCGTGAGCCAGCCCCCGCTGGTGGTGTTCGCCACGGCCTACGACGCCTACGCCATTCGGGCCTTCGAGGAAAACTCGGTGGACTACCTGCTCAAGCCGATTGAAGAAGAACGGCTGCTGAAAACGATTCAGAAATTGCAAACGGCGCAGAAAGCAGCCTCCGGCGTTTTTCCCGAAAACCTCGTCCGCCTGCTCGAACAAATGCAGCCGAAGCAGGAACTGACGGCCATTTCGGTGAAAACCGGCCATAAAATCCTGCTCGTTTCGCTGGACGAAATCAGCCACTTCGAGGCCGACGACAAGTACGTGTTCCTCTGCACCACCGAGGGCCAGAAGTACCTGACCAGCTACACGTTGTCCACGCTCGAAAGCCGCCTGCCGCCCCGCTTCCTGCGGGTGAGCCGGTCGGTGATTGTCAACAAAACCCTCATCCGCGAACTCGAAAAGCACTTTTCGGGCCGCTACCTCATCACCCTCCGCGATAAGCCCCGCACGCAGGTGCAGTCGGGGCAGTCGTTCGCCGAGAGCATTCGGGGGCTATTGGAGATTTGAATTTCAGGGAATGTTCAATGCTCAATTTTGATGTGCGACACTAAGTTAGGGTACCCTCTGATTTGCACTGATTCAGGCGAAATCCACGGTTGGCTTCAGAATGCGACGTCTTCAACGGACGTCTTCAATGATAAAAACAGCACTTTTTGAAGGAAGTAGACTACCCTAACTTAGTGTCGCACATCAATTTTCAATGTTCAACGTTCAAAAAGCTCAAAGTCAACGGATTGAAAATTGAGCATTGAACATTCTTCTGGCTTCCCTTTCCTCCCCCTCAAATCGCCATCTTCGAAATCCGTTGAAAGTCGACCGTCACGGCTTCGAGGGGCGTTTTGGTACCGTATTCTTCCTGCTCGACGACGAAAATCTTCGCGCCCGCCTGTTTTTTCATTTTCAGAATCTCCTCAAACTTTACGACCCCGTCGCCGAGGTCCACGCCGACGGGGTGTTCGTGGCCCGCCATCGGCTTCACGTCGCGCATGTGGAGGAGCTCGAAGCGGCCGGGGTATTTCTTGAACCACGCCACCGGGTCGGAGCCGCCCGCCACTACCCAGCCTACGTCCATCTGGAGCGTGACGAGTTTAGGGTCGGTGTTGGACAGGAGCAGGTCGTAAATCACCTGCCCGTCCACCTTGCCCATCTCGAAGTCGTGGTTGTGGTAGCCGAACTTCATGCCCGATTTCTGGCACAATTCCCCCGCCCGGTTGAAGAGGTCGGTTACTTTTTTGAGGCCGTCGGCGGTTTTGCGCATGCTCACGTCAATCCACGGGCTGATGACGTACCGCTGGCCGAGCGTGGCGGCGTCGTCCACCGTTTTTTTCCACTCGTCGGTGAAGTTCCCGCTGGCGTCCACGTGTTTGGGCAGCAGGGCCGTGTGGCCGCTGGGCATGGAGAGTCCGTTGGCCGAGAGCAGGGCTTTAAACTCCGTCGGCGTCATGCCGTAGAACTTGCCCGCGCCGTAGCCCGCGTGTTCCACCTGCCGGTAGCCGATTTTGCCCACGGCCTCGACGGTGCCCTTGGGGTCTTTCTGCATGTCGGCGCGGAGGGAGTACAGTTGCAGGCTGATGCTTTTCGGCGAAGCGGCCAGAAGTTTTTCCGGAAAAAGCGAAGCCCCGGCAATACCCAGGGCGCTGGTTTTGAGAAAGGTGCGGCGTTGCATGGAGGTTTGGAGGTTGTTGTCTGAACCGCGATTGGCCCGGATTTTAGGATTCTCAGGATGGATAATTCGTGGTTTCACAATCCTGCTCATCCTAAAATCCGGGCCAATCGCAGTTCAGACCAATGCGTTTAATCCTTCGCCACCTGCGTCGAGAGGCGGCGGATTTTGAGGTTGCGGAACCAGACGTTGTCGCCGTGGTCTTGGAGGGCGATGCGGCCGGAGGGGAACTTCCCGAAGTCGGGCATCTTGGCGAATTTGCTGTTCGCCACGAGGTCGGCCCACTTCAGGGAATGCATTTCGGTGCTGACGGTTTTCTTGCCGTTGAGGTACATCGTCAGGAAGCCCCGCTGCACGGTGATGCGGGCTTTGTTCCACTGCCCGACGGGCCTGGCGTAACGGGCGGGCGAGGCGATGAGGTCGTAGAGGTCGCCCGAACGGTGCTTGTGAATTTTGCCGTCGGGGTGGCCTTTGTCGTCGAGCACCTGCATTTCGGGGCCGGTCACCCAGGGCGTGGGGTAGGCTTTCGACTCAACGACGTGAAACATCACGCCGCTGTTGCCGTTGGGCGAGATTTTCCATTCGTACTGGAAATCGAAGTCGTCGAATTCCTCGTTGGTCACGATGTCGCCGCCCTTCGCGCCGCCTTTTTTGGCCTGGCCGTCGAACATCAGCGTGCCGTTGTCCACCTTCCAGGCGTCGCCGGGGTCGGTGCCGTTGTAGCGGTGCCAGCCGTCGAGGTTCTGGCCGTTGAACAGCAGTTTCCAGCCGTTGCGCTCTTCGGTGCGCGAGAGCGTGTTGGGGGCCTGGGCCTGGGCGAGGAGCGCGCCCGCCGCCATCGTGAGGGTCAGCAGGGTTTTCTTCATGGTTTAGAAAAAAGTGAAGCGTTAAAAATCGAAAGGTTTCAAATCCGGCTCGACCCACTCGGCACGAGCGTACGGCGAAAATAGAGTTTCCCGCCGGTAATACCGCAAGGCCAGGCTCCGGCCGGCCCACGAACTGGCGAGGAATTGCGACAAAACGTCGTCAAACGGGGCCTCCGGGTCGGCGTTTTGCGCGTGCGCAGCCAACAGCCGCAGCCAGAACCGCGTCAGGGTCTCGTGGTAACCGCTGGTTTCGGTGTTGGCCGTGCCGACGGCTTCGTTGTAGGCGCAGATGCCGTCGCGCATTCGGGTCAGGGCCTCGTCATAACCAAACTCGCGCACGTGCCACAGGCCTACGGCGAGGTGCGCCTCGTGGGTCCAGTCCGGTTTGGGGAGGGTGCGGGCGAGGAAGGCGGCGAGGAGAGGGGGCATTTTTTGTTGAAAGGCAGAATGAGCAATGCTCAATGTTCAATGTTCAATGATCAATTAACTGCTTTTTAAAGAGTTGAAAGTTGAACATTGAGCATCGAACATTGAGCATTCTCCCCCTTTTTTCATACCCACCCCCGCTCCTCGTACAGCCGAAATCCTCCCGCCAGCGCGTCGGCGACGTGTTCGAGCGTAGCGGGGTTGGCGTCGAGGAGGTGGAAGCAGGATTTGCCCTTCAATTTTTTCAACAAATCAGGGTGAAACGTCGCCTTGCTTTCCTCGTGGGTGTAAGTGGGCATGAAGTAAAAACCCACGTAGCCGCTCTGCACGATGAGCGCGGCGAACGCGATTTCCCGGCGTTTTTTACCGTCGATGACCACGTCTTTCTCCGACCACAAATCGTAGCGACCTTCGATGTCGGCACGGGCCACGAGGGGCGGTTCGTAGCGTTTGAGCAACGGTTTGACGGCGTTGAAAATCCGGACGAGTTCGGGAGTGGTGAGTTTGGGCATGGCAGCGGAAAATTTAACCACAGAGTTCACAGGGTTTTAGCACAGAGTATGCAGAGGCTCCGTGAACTCTGTGCTAAAACCCTGTGAACTCTGTGGTTGGAAAAGCTTCACGCCCACAACCGCGCCCCGCCCCGGATGCCGTCTTTGTTGGAAACGAGGGTGATGTTGGCGTCGAGGGGGAACGCCAGTTTTTTGGCGTTGCCGCCGCCGATGTAGAGCGAATCGTAGTTGAAGGTGGTTTTCAGCAACCCGATGACCTTCTGCATCCGCTTGTTCCAGCGCTCCTCGCCGTGCGTGAGGAGGGCTTTATCGCCGACGTACTGGTCGTAGTTTTTGGATTTCGTGACGGGGTGCTGGCCGATTTCGAGATGGGGCAGCAGGCGGCCGTTGAGCAGCAGGGCCGTGCCGAAACCCGTACCGAGGGTGATGACCATTTCCAGCCCTTCGCCCCTCACGACGCCGAGGCCCTGGAGGTCGGCGTCGTTGACCACGCGGGCGGGTTTGCCCAGCGCCCGGCTCAGTTGCTCGGCGAGGGGAATGCCGTCCCAGTACTTGTTGCCCAGGTTGGGGGCCGTGCGTACGATGCCGTCGCGGACGTAGCCGGGGAAACCAGCGGAAATTTTTTCAAAATCCGAGAAACTGCCGGCCAGTTGCACCAGCCCGGCCACGAGGTTTTCGGGCGTGCAGGGGTTGGGCGTGGGGAGTTTGGTGTATTCCTGAATCCGCGCGCCGTCGGGGTTCAGAACGGTGGCCTTGAGGTTGGAACCGCCGATGTCGAAGGTCAGGATGTTGCCGCCGGTAAACGTCTGGCTCATCGGTGCTGGGGATGGGGTTGGGGTAATGCGGGTGCAAAGAAAAAACAAAGCGGGCAACTTTTCGTCGGGGCGCTCATTTCACGCCCGGCGTTTCCTCCTTCGCCGATTTACGCCTACTTTGGGCTTCGATTCGGAACGACTCCGCACCCCGACCCATGACCTGCCAGACCTGCGGCAACCCGCGCCAGGAAAAGTTCTGCCCCCACTGCGGCGAAAAACGCCACGACCCGCACCAACTCACCCTGCGGCACTACGCCGAGGAAACCCTCGAAGGCTTCACGCACTTCGACCACCGGTTTTTCCGCTCGGTGCGGGCGCTGCTGTTCCGCCCGGGCCTGCTGACGGCCGAGTTCGTGCAGGGCCGCCGGGTGCGGTACATGCTGCCCCTGCCGCTGTTTCTGGTCTGCAACCTGCTGTTTTTCTTTTTTCAAACGAACAACGTGTTCAATCAGCCCCTGAGCAGTTTCGTGGGGTACGCGCCGTACACGCACTTCGGCACGGTGCAAACGGCCCGGCGGGCACTGGCCCAATCGGGCGAAACGGAGCGCGAACTGACCCAGCGGTTCAATGCAGCCATGACCACGGCTTCCAAGTCATACCTGTTCGTGCTGATTCCCGTGTTTGCCCTGCTGCTGGCCCTGCTGTTCGCGCGGTGCCGACGCACGTTCATCGAACACCTTCTTTTTTCCACGCACCTGTTCGCCTTCCTGCTCCTTTTTTTCCTGCTGCAAGGCGTGCTGGTCATCCTGCCCACCCGGCTCCTGACCGGACAGTCCGGCGATTCGGCCACCCTCGAACTGTTGTTCAGCCTCAGCACGTTGCTGGTGCTCGGGGCGTACCTGCTCGCAGGATTCCGACGGTTTTACCACATCAGCCGGGCACGCGCCATCGGGGCGGCGGCGCTGGGTACGCTGGCCTTCCCGCTGCTGGTGATTGGCTACCGCATGCTGCTGTTTTACAAGATTTTGTTCCTGACGCACTAAACCCGCACGACTGTCCGCGTTCAGGATTCCTCCGCGACAAGCACCGGGTGCTGGTCCAGCCCGTTGAGGCAGTACACGTGGTTGGCCGCCATTTTCTGCTTCATCAATCGGACGTTGAAATCCACGCCCTCGTCGGAATAATGCACCGGGTGGTGGAGGTGGTACACGATGGCCCCGAAGCGCACGGATTTCAACTTGATGCCCGCCCGCAGCAGCCGCCACTCAATGTCGGTGTCTTCGCCGATGGCCGCCCGGACGTAATCTTCGTCGAAGCCATTGACGGCCACCAGGTGTTCCCGGTGAATGCCCCAGTTGCAGCCCCAGATGCCTTCGCGGCGGTACGTGGTCAGAAATGGCAGGTACAGGCCGTAGCGCAGGCCGTCACCGCCCCGGTGCCAGAGCAGGCGGGCGTAGCTCAGCACGTCGAGGTTTTGGTCGGTCAGGAGTTTCCGCGAAAACCGTTCGTTGAGCATCACCCGCCGCCCGAAGAGGGCCTCGCCCCGCCGGGCCTGCCGGGCGTACCGCCGCAGGAAGTGCCGGTGCGGAATGCAGTCGCCGTCGATGAACACCAGGTACTCGCCTTCGGCCACGGCGATGCTGCGGTTGAGCATCATGTTTTTCCGAAAACCCCGGTCTTCGTCTTGCCAGACGTGTTTGATGGGAAACGGGTACCGGGTGCGGGCCTTGGCCATGAAATCCCGTGCCGCCGGGTTGTTGTCGTCTTCGGCGATGACGACTTCAAAATCGGTGAACGACTGCCGGGCCAGGGCTTTGAAAATCAGGTCGAGGGCGTCGGTCTTTTTGTAGAAAGCAAGGATGAGGGAGATCGTCATGCGGAGAGGCGGCGGTTGATGGTTGGCGGTTTTGCAACTGCAAAAATAGCGGGCCACGGCTCGGAGGAGCCTGCTGTTCTGCATCTGCCTTTCTTTCACGCTCCGATGAACGATTTTATTGTGAAAAATTACCTTCCCCGGTACGCAATGCGGTAAACCGTGCCGTTGAGGTCGTCCGACACGTAAATCGCCCCGTCCGGCCCCTGCGCCAGCCCGCAGGGCCGGTGCTGCACGGGGCCGGTGGGGTTGGCGAGGTCGATGCCCGCGAAGCCGTCGGCGAACACTTCCCAGTTGCCCGAAGGTTTCCCGTTCCGGAACGGCACGAAGGCCACGAAGTAGCCCCGCTTCAGCGTGGCGTTCTGCCCGTGGAAGGCGATGAACGCGCCGTTGCGGTACCGGGCCGGGAAGCGGTTGCCGGTGTAAAACAGCAGCCCGTTCGGCCCGAAGTGCGCCGGAAAGGTGGCCACGGGGTTCAGGTACTTCGGGTCGCCTTCCCGTTTCCCATCGCCGCCGTACTCGGGGGCGAGGATTTTCTTTTTCTGAACGGGGTCAAAATACACGTAGGGCCAGCCCGCGTTGTCGCCCTGCCGCACTTCGTACATCGTTTCGGCGGGCAGGTCGGCACTGTGCCGGGGGGTGTAAAACTGCGGGTAAAAATCGTGGAACTGCCCCCGCCCGTGCATGAGCACGAAGAGCGAGTTGGTGGTGCGGTTCCAGTCGAGGCCCACCACGTTTTTCAGGCCCGTGGCGTAGCGTACGCCCTCAGGATACGACTGCCGCAGCCGGTTGGTCTTGAACTGCCAGATGCCCGCCGCCGAGTCGAGCATCGGGCAGGGCATCAGGCCCTTGCCGGTGCCGGGTTCGCGGCAGGCGTCGTTCCAGGAAGCAATGTTGACGTAGAGGTTACCCGCGTCGTCGAGGGCGATGGATTTCGACTTGTCGCGGTCTTTCACCACCAGGCCAGTCACGATTTCCTCCGGGGCGTCGGGGTTGACCACCTCCTCGCGGGCGTTGAGCACGTAGCGGTACACGCCCGAATTGGAGGAAGCGTAGAGGTAGCCCCCTTTGAGAGCGATGCCCGTGCCGGGGTAGTTGGCGAACCCGCTGCGCTCGTCGGCCACGCCGTCGGCGTCGGTGTCTTTCAACCGCACGATGCCCTGCCCGTCTTTCTCCTTCGCCAGTTTTACGAACACCGTGCCCGTGTGGTTGATTACCAGGTGCCGGGCCGCGCCCACGTCTTCGGCAAACACCGTAGCCGTGAAGCCGGTGGGGAGTTTCAGGTTGGCTGCGGCGGTCGGGTTTAATTTCGGCATTGGCAAAAATGCGCTCAGGCCCGCCAGCGAAAGCATCAGCGCGGCGGTTCGGATCGGGGTGAATTTCATGGAAAAATAGCGCGGAACAGAACGAAGGAGTGGTTTGGTCGCAAAGCAGCGGGCAAGTTCGGCAACGCGGGGCATCTCCGCAAGCACGCACCTGACGGCGACGCCCCCTTCGTAATCCGCCCGGTGCTCCCCCAGGCACTCCTGCAATCATTCCTTTTTTCTATCGCCACATAAAAACAATAAATAATAGCTATCCTGAAGAATGCCCTACTTTTGACCCGTCAACCATTACCTACCAACTTGCCATGGATAAAATCGAACACCAGGATACCCAGGACCCCAGCGTTTGGGACGTCAACGACGACAGCAAGGTCAACACCGTGGGCAAGTGCCCGTTTTCGGGCGGGGCACTCAGCAAAAGCGCCGGGCGGGGCACCCGCAACCGCGACTGGTGGCCCAACCAACTGAAGTTGAACATCCTCCGCCAGCACTCGGCGCTCTCCGACCCGATGGACGAAGGCTTCAACTACGCTGAGGAGTTCAAAACCCTCGACCTCGCGGCGGTGAAAGGGGACATTTTCGACCTGATGACCAACTCGCAGGAGTGGTGGCCCGCCGACTACGGGCACTACGGCCCCTTCTTCATCCGCATGGCCTGGCACAGCGCGGGCACCTACCGCATCGGCGACGGCCGGGGCGGCGCGGGGGCAGGCACGCTGCGGTTTGCCCCGCTCAACAGTTGGCCCGACAACACCAACCTCGACAAGGCACGTTTGCTGCTGTGGCCCATCAAGCAGAAGTACGGCCGGAAACTCTCCTGGGCCGACCTGATGGTGCTCACCGGCAACTGCGCCCTTGAATCGATGGGCCTCAAAACCTTCGGCTTCGGCGGCGGACGGGAGGACGTCTGGGAACCGGAGGAAGACGTGTACTGGGGCAGCGAAACCAAGTGGCTCGGCGACAACGTGCGGTACCCCAACCCCAACGAGCGGAAACTCGAACACCCCCTCGGCGCGGCCAACATGGGTTTGATTTACGTGAACCCCGAAGGTCCGGCTGGTAACCCCGACCCGCTTGCCGCCGCGCACGACATCCGGGAGACCTTCGGCCGCATGGCCATGAACGACGAAGAAACCGTGGCCCTCATCGCGGGTGGGCACACCTTCGGCAAAACCCACGGGGCCGCCGATCCGGGCAAGCACGTGGGTTCGGAACCCGCCGGGGCGAGCATCGAAGAGCAAAGCCTCGGCTGGAGCAACTCGTTCGGTACGGGCCGGGGTGCTCATACGATCACCAGCGGGTTGGAAGGGGCCTGGACGACCAAGCCCACGCAGTGGAGCAACGAATACTTCGACCACCTGTTCGGCTTCGAGTGGGAGCTGCACAAAAGTCCCGGCGGCGCCCACCAGTGGCGTCCGAAAGACGGTGCCGGGGCCGGTACCGTGCCCGACGCCCACGACCCCAGCATCCGGCACGCGCCGTTCATGCTCACCACCGACCTGGCCCTGCGGGCCGACCCGGCGTACGAAAAAATCTCCCGGCGGTTCCACCAGAACCCGGAAGAATTTGCCGATGCCTTCGCCCGCGCCTGGTTCAAGCTGACCCACCGCGACATGGGCCCCATCGAGCGCTACCTCGGCCCCGAAGTGCCGACCGAAGAACTCATCTGGCAGGACCCCGTTCCCGCCGTCACGCACAAGCTGGTGGGTGACGAAGCCATCGCCGCCCTGAAGCGCAGCATCCTTGCCTCTGGCCTGACGATTTCCGAACTGGTTTCCACAGCCTGGGCCTCGGCCTCGACCTACCGCAACTCCGACAAGCGCGGCGGCACCAACGGGGCGCGGGTGCGCCTGGCCCCGCAGAAGGACTGGGACGTGAACAACCCCGCCCAACTGGCCCGCGTGCTCAACACGCTCGAAGGCATCCGGGCGGCCTTCAACGAAGCCCAGACCGACGGCACCCAGATTTCCACCGCCGACCTCATCGTGCTGGGCGGGTGCGCGGCCATCGAGCAGGCGGCCAAGAATGCCGGGTACGAGGTGACGGTGCCCTTCACGCCGGGCCGGGGCGACGCCTCGCAGGAGCAAACCGACGTGCGCTCCTTCGACGCCCTCGAACCCGGTGCCGACGGTTTCCGCAATTACCTCAACACCAGGCACACCTCGCCCGCCGAGGACATGCTGATCGACAAAGCCCAGCTCCTCACGCTGACCGCCCCCCAACTGACGGTGCTCATCGGTGGGCTGCGGGTGCTCGGCACCAACTTCGACGGCTCCCGACACGGTGTGTTCACCCTCCGTCCGGGCGTGCTGACCAACGATTTCTTCGTCAACCTGCTCGACCTGGGCACCACCTGGCGAGCCACCTCCGACGCCCAGAACGTGTTCGTGGGCAGCGACCGCCGCACGGGCGAACCCAAGTGGACCGGCACCCGCGTGGACCTGATTTTCGGCTCCAACTCCGAACTCCGCGCCGTGGCCGAAGTGTACGCGTGCGCCGATTCCGGCGAGAAATTCGTGCGGGATTTCGTCGCTGCCTGGGCGAAAGTGATGAATCTGGGGCGGTTTGATTTGAAGTGAGGATTGCTCTGCTAAACGCAAAAAGGTGGCCCGTTAGCGGGCCACCTTTTTTGCGTTCAAACCCCATTGCGAGCCGTTTCGGATTGCCGGACTCCGCTCAAACCGGCGACCCGCACGAACCGCGTTCAAACCCTGCGCCACCCGGCGCATCCACCCCGTGTATCCCCGTGCAGGGGCTTGTTTCCATCGTGCAGACGCTCATTTCCATCGTGCACTCGCCTTTTTCCATCGTGCAGTTGCCCATTTCCACCGTGCAGTCGGCTTTTTCCATCGTGCAGAGGCTCATTCCCATCGTGCAGTCGCTCATTTCTACCGTGCACTCGGTTATTCGCTTCGTGCAGAGGCTCATTTCCACCGTGCGGTTGCCTGTTCGCATCGTGCAGTCGCTTCGTTGCACCGTGCGGAGGCTTCACGTCACCGGGCAGAGGCTTGGTGCGGCCGGGGAGGCGCGTTTCGCCCCATCGGTACCGGTCGGACGGCAAAAGCGGAGGGGCTACCGCGTTCACGCGGTAGCCCCTCCGCTTTTGCCGTCCGACCGGTAGACTTCCTCTGACTCATTGGCCGCTGTCGCGGCCTGCCGTTTGGAAAACGGCACTTATTCGCAATTTGAGGTCACAGACCTCGAACAACGGGGGAAGATTACGCCGTGAGTGAAGATTTTACAATTCGCCAACCACCACGATTTCGATTTCCGTAACCTGTTTCAATCGCCGGTCGTTGGTGAAGAACTTCTGACAGCCGCTTTCAATGGCAACCGCAAGTTGAAGAGCATCCACGGTTTTCAAAGCGGTGTATTTCGCACGGAATTGGTAGGCTTTCGTAGCGATTTCGACGGAAACCGGAAGCATTGGACAATCGAGTGCTTCAAGCAAGTTTTTGAAATCCTCGATAAGTTCAAAGCGTTCCTGCTGCTGCGGTTTGACGCAAAACTCGCAGTAACTCAACACGCTCGTGAGGAAGGTTGCATCCCGTTCGTGAGCCTCAACGACCAGCCGCACGACCTTCGGGTAAAACTCGCGGTGGTTTTCGAGCCAGTAAATGAAGGGGGCGGTATCGAAGAAAAGCCGTTCAGAAGCGGTCATCGTCGCGCAGGGTGTTTATGTATTCCTGGGCGTCTTCTTCCCAAACCCCTGCGCCCCGGCCCCGGTATTTTTCTAAAATTTCCAGCGCCCGTGCGGCCCGCTTCATTCGCTTGCCGAGTTCATGGTACACCTGTTCGACCTCTTCTTGGCCCAGGTGGCTGATTTCTTCCAAAACCATCTCGACGCGGCTCATGGCTAATTAGTTTTTTTGCGAAAGTACGAAAGCATTAGCGGGTGGTTGCAATTCTCCGAATTACGCCGTTCAGAGAACGGGCGACGGGCTTTCACGGCATCGGCACGCCCAAATCCCGGCAGATTTTGCGGGCCAGAAAATCATTGATTTCCCGGTGGCGGGGAACCGCCGACGAAGCTTGTTGGGCGCGGTTGACGTACACGGTGTGACTCCCGCCTTCGCGGAGAAATTCGCACCCGTGCTTTTCGAGGTGGCGAATCAAATCAAGCCGCTTCATCAGGCTGCGACGGACAACGGTTCCCGCAAAAACTCCTGATTGTGCACCGATTCTTCGGCCAGCAAGCGGTTGGCTTCGATGACCAACTGCACGGCTTCCTGCAAGTTGGACCGCACTTCATCAAGGGTTTCACCCTGCGTGTTGGCCCCCGGCAGTTCTTCCACAAAACCGATGTAGCCTTCGGGAACTTTTAGGTAAATGGCTGTGAGTTCCATGAAAATTTGTTTCAAAATGCTGAAAAACTTGCTGTCCCTTTGGCCGCTGTCGCGGCCTGCCGTTTGCAAAACGGCAATCATTCTCGTTTCGGATAAACATCCAGAACAACGCGGATTTGTTTCAAATTAAAATAACAATTTACGATCAGGAATGTATATATAACCTAATTGATCTTTCACAGCACTGTGTAAAAGATACCGGAGCTTACTATTAAGAATGTTAATTCTCTTGATATATGTTTTTAAATCATTAAAGGTATAATAATTGGTTTTTACCTTAAAATTAAGAACTGATTTTTCAGAGTATCTTATCATTACAAATTGTTGTTTGGTTTCATGATCGAAATCGATAATCGCATGGGCAATATCACTTCTAATTTCCGTTAAGGAAACTATTTCTTTGTTCAGTTCAGACCACCTTTTAAGTAGTATCTCGTCCTCAATCAGATGTTTGAATACTGCGTCTACTCGTTTTCTAATCATTTCAAAACTTTGGTTGGAAACAAGTAGAGTCGCAATATCTTCACTGTCAATTAGATACATTAAAAAATTTTTCAGCATATTATCAGTACTGTTATATGCCACGATAAATTCACCAAAAGCTGCGTAGAATTTTGCAGGAATTTTTTTAGACCTCATAGATACATACAAATTTGGTTTAGTTTACACTTCTGTCTACTGCCGTTGCTCGCATCCTGCGAGTAACGTTTATTTCAAGCCCCTCCGGGGCGTAGTCGGGTTACAAGACGGTCTTCTGACAGCAATGCGGTCGCGGTAGTTTTCCTTCGCCGGGCACCAAAATCACGCAGGTTCTTCAACGGGCTTCACCACTTCCTCGGTCCCAGTCCCAGCCTCATTTGCGTTCTCGCGAGTCTGGGCTGCGTGCGCCAAAGTTTCGGACAACGTCAGGTAGTTGCCCTCGTGAACGGCCCAGCGGTCGGCGATTTTCGCCATCTCGCGGGCAGTATGCTTGTTTTTGATGACCTTAGCCATGTTCGTTCTGCGTTTGGTTGCGGAGTTCTTCGTACTTTCTGCGCTGCTTGCGGGATGCGGGGCGACAGGTGACGGGACGAATTTGCCCATTTCTAATGACAAAAACACCGTGCTTCGCCACGCCCTCGTTGCCAACCCCTACGCCGCTGTACTGCTGCTTGCCGCCGTCGACGCGGTCAGGGACGGCCTTGAAGTAGGGGTCTCGAAACACGCTTTCCACCTCTTCGACCGTATTTTCACGTTCGGGGTGGTCGCTCAAGACATGCTTCATGTTGCCGCTATCCCATTGAAACTCCATTTAATGTTGAGTGGTGGGTTGTGTGCGGAGTTTCCCCGCTCGCCCCGATTTGCAATCGGGGCACTGCCGGTTTCGCGTCTCAGACGCAACTCTACAGCACCCCGATTGCAAATCGTGGTTAGCGAATCAGTTTAAAGCCCCAACACTTTCTTGTTAAACGCCTCATCCGCCCCCGTCCCCACGAAATCGTCAAACGCCCGCTCCGTCACGCGGATGATGTGGCTTTCGATGAAGGGCGCGCCTTCGGCGGCACCTTGTTCGGGGTGTTTGATGGCGCATTCCCATTCGAGCACGGCCCAGCCGTCGTAGTCGTACTGGGCCATCTTGCTGAAAATGCCGGAGAAATCCACCTGTCCGTCGCCGAGGGAGCGGAAGCGGCCCGCCCGCTCAACCCAGCCCTGGAAGCCCCCGTACACGCCCTGCCGCCCGCTGGGGTTAAACTCGGCGTCTTTGACGTGGAAGGCCCGGATGCGCTCGTGGTAGATGTCGATGAACTGGAGGTAGTCCAACTGCTGGAGCACGAAGTGGCTGGGGTCGTAGTTGATAGCCGCGCGGGGGTGGTTGCCGGTGGCGTCGAGGAATAGCTCGAACGTCACGCCGTCGTGGAGGTCTTCGCCGGGGTGGAGTTCGTAGCACACGTCCACGCCCGCCTCGTCGAAGGCGTTAAGGATGGGCGTCCAGCGGGAAGCCAGTTCCTTGAAACCCTGCTCGACCAGCCCGGCCGGGCGCTGGGGCCAGGGGTACATAAATGGCCACAGCAAGGCCCCCGAAAACGTCGGGTGCGACTTCAGGCCGAGGTTCTGGCTGGCTTTGGCGGCCCAGAGCAGTTGCTGCGTGGCCCACTCCTGCTGGCCCTTCGCATTCCCGGCCAGTTCGGCGGGGCCGAAGCCGTCGAACATCGGGGCGTAGGCGGGGTGAATGGCCACGAGTTGGCCTTGCAGGTGCGTGGCCAGTTCGGTGATTTCAACGCCCCACTCGCGCATCTTGCCCTTCAAGTCGTCGCAGTAAGTTTTGCTCTCTGCCGCCTGCTTTAGGTCGATGCAGCGGCCGTCCCAGGCGGGGATTTGCACGCCCAGGTAGCCCAGGTCGGCCATGTACTTGGAGATGCTTTCGAGCGAGTTGAACGGCTCGGTGTCGCCCATGAATTGGGCGAGGAAAATGGCTGGTCCCTTCAGCGTTTTCATAAAAAAGTAGGAAACGGTTTAGTGCTATTCGATGATGAACTGGCCGTTTTGCCCTCTGGCTGCATAGGCTTGGGCCGCGTGGATGTCATCGCGGGTCAGTTCGGGAAAATCTTCCAGAATTTCTTCCATTGACATTCCCGCGGAAAGCCACCCCAGAATATCGCCCACGGTAATGCGCATACCCCGAATGCAGGGTTTGCCGCTGCGTTTGCCGGGTTCGATGGTGATGATGGTTCGGTAGTCAATCATGAAGCGGTTGGAAGGCATTGGGCGCCAAACTTACTTTGTTTTCGTTAACTTGGCGTCAAAACCACCGCGTATGTCGAACGAGGACAAAATCGTGGATTTGCTGGCGCAGTTGGTCATCCGGGCCGACCGCCACGAAATGCTGCTCGAAAAACTGGTTGAGGGCCAGGTTCGGCACGAACAAATCCTGCGGGAACATTCCGAAAAACTGGATGTGCATTCCGCTAAACTGGACGAACACTCCCGGATTTTGAACCTTCACACCCGAATTCTGGAGGAGCACACCCGCTTGTTGGGCGAACATGCCCGAATTTTGGGCGAACACACCGTCATCCTGAACGTCCACACCGAAAAATTAGACGAGCAGGATCATCGCCTGCAAAACCTGGAGCGCCTGAGCGCCCGCCAGGAGGCCCTGCTCGAACGGATTCTCGAACTGCTCGCCGAGGACGTCATCCGGGCCGAGGAAATCCTCGACGCCGAGTACTTCGACGACGGCAAGCGGGTGGTCTTCCACAAAAGCAAGTACGCGCCGAATTTTTGAAAAACGGACGGCGCACGCACGCCGTCCGTTTTGGGGTGGTCAAATCTCCACCCACGCCTGCTTTTTGTTGCTTTCCAGAATCTTCTCGCAAATCAGCAGTTCGCGGTAGCCGTCGGCAAACGTCGGGAAGGTCGGGGCCTCCGGCTGTTTCCCGGCTTCAATCGCGGCGTACACTTCTTTGAAAAGTTGCTTCGAGGTGTCGGGAAAGCCTTCGTTGTGACCACCGGGGAAGGAAATCACCGACCGGGCTTCGGCGTGAACCAGCGACGGATCGTCGGTCATCGACTGGTTGTAGCCGTCGCGGTTGCCGATCCACAGTTCGTTGGGGCTTTCGGAGTTGAAAGCGAAGGTTTTTTTCGAGCCGGAAATCTCCAGTTTCAACTGGTTTTTCCGCCCCGCCGACACCTGCGACACGGTAACGACGCCCCGGTTGCCGTTGTCGAAGCGCAGCAGCACGTTGGCGTGGTCTTCGGTGTTGATGGGCACGTCGGCGTAGTCTTCGGGCTGGAGCATTTTGCCCGAATACGTTTCAACGGGTTTTAGCGGCTTTTTGCGGGTTTTGTGAATCGTGTTGAAATCGGCCAGCACGGCGGTGGTTTTCAGGCCCGTGATGTATTCGATGATGTCCATCAGGTGCGAGCCGATGTCGGCGATGGCCCGGCTGTCGCCCGATTTATCGGGTTCGAGCCGCCAGTTGTAGTCGGTTTCGTAGAACAGCCAGTCTTGCAGGTAGCTGCCGATGATGCTGTACACCTCGCCGAGTTCGCCTTTTTCGCGCATCACCTTCATCTGGCGGGCCAGGGGGTAGTAGCGGAGGTTGAAATGCACGGCGTTGACGAGGCCGGTTTTGGCGGCGAGGCTAACCAATTCTTCGGCTTCGTGGAGGTCTTTGGCGAGGGGTTTTTCGCAGACGCAGTGCTTGCCTGCTTCGAGCACGGCCTTCGACTGGGCGTAGTGCAGGAAGTTGGGCGTGCAGATGTGGACGGCCTGGATGTCATCCATTTTCAGCAACTCATCGAACGTGCAGGCCCGCTCGATGCCGAGGCTGGCGGCTTTGGCGGCGGCCAGTTCGGGGGTGACTTCGCAGAGCGCCGTGACTTCGACGTTGGGCAACCGGCGGAGGGCCTCGACGTGGGCCGGCCCGATAAAGCCCGTTCCGACAACGCCGACTTTGATTTTTTGCATGGGTTTTGGGAGTGGATGGTTGGGAAAATTAGTTAACCACAGAGTTCGCAGAGGTTTGCACGGAGTTCACGGAGTTTTTACTCTGCGTCCTCTGTGCCGAAACTCCGCGAACTCTGTGGTTAAAAAAAGTCACTGCTTGAATTTCGTCCAAATCGCCCCGTTGCCGTTCGATTCGAGCACGGTGTCAATGAACAGCATCCCGCGGAGGCCGTCGTCGATGGTCGGGAAATCGTACACGTCGGGGTCGTAGGCGCTGCCCTCGGCATTTTCCTGGCCCAGCCCACCCGTGGCGGCACCGAGCGAGGCGGCGTCGTTCATCCGGGCGCGGAGGGCCATGGCGAAGTTGCGGTAAATGCTGGCGAAGGTCTCGACGTAGCCTTCGGGGTGGCCCGCCGGTTGGCGGGTGTGCGCCGCCGCCCCCGGCGAAATCGCGTTGACCCCCGTGCGGATGATGGTCTGACCCTTCACCTGGTCGGTGCGGATGAGCGTGTTGGGGTCCATCTGCTTCCACTTCAGCCCACCCTTCGAGCCGTACACCCGGATGTTGAGGTCGTTTTCCTCACCGTGGGCAATCTGGCTGTCGTGGAGGATGCCTTTCGCGCCGCCCTCAAAGCGGAGCAGCATGTTGGCGTCGTCGTCGAGTTTGCGGCCGGGGACGAAGATGGTCAGGTCGGCCAGGAGTTCCTTGATTTTGAGTCCCGTCACGTACTCGGCTAAGTTTTCGGCGTGGGTACCGATGTCGCCCACGCCGCCGACGGGGCCGTTGCGGACGGGGTCGGTGCGCCACTCGGCCTGCTTCTGGCCGGTGGATTCGAGCAGGTCGAAGAGCCAGCCCTGGGGGTACTCCACGATGACCTTCCGAATCTCGCCGATGTCGCCCGTTTTGATGCGGTACTTCATCTCCTTGACCATCGGGTAGGCCGTGTAGTTGTGGGTCAGGGCGAACAGGAGGCCGGTCGATTCGACCAGCTTTTTGAGTTCGCGGGCCTCGTCGGAAGTGAGCGTCACGGGTTTGTCGCACACCACGTGGAAGCCGTTTTCGAGGGCCAGCTTGGCGGGGGGAAAGTGTTGAAAGTTGGGCGTGACGATGCTGACGAAGTCCATCCGCTCGCCTTCGGGCAGCGTTTTTTCCCGCTCGAATAGCTCCTGGTAGCTGCCGTACACCCGGTCGTCGGGCAGGTAGAGGGCCTTGCCCGTGGCTTTGGATTTTTCGGGATTGGACGAAAACGCGCCGCAGACCAGTTCGATTTCGCCGTCGAGGGCAGCCCCGCGCCGGTGAACGGCCCCGATGAACGCGTCGAGGCTGCCGCCCACCATTCCCATTCGGATTTTTCTGGACATGGGTTTAGAAAAAAGTTGCTTGTTGAGGTCCTCTCTGCCCACCCCCTGCCCCTTGAGGGGCAGGGGGTGGGCAGGAGGTGAGGGCGGCAAAGTTTTCCAAACTTCCGGGCATTTCAAATTGGGGCGGGCCAATTTGTTTTCGTTTTTTTGGCGAAAGGTTGCTTAAAATTGCCTTTGTTTGCGGGTAAACCGCATTTTCATCCAAACCCATAAATACCAAACCATCTAAACCCTTTTCACGAATGACCTCAACCGTTAACGCCAACCGGCTCTTCAACGCCAGTTGCTTCGCGCTCATCACCACGGCCTTCTCGTTCAGCATCCGGGCCGGGATTCTGCCCCAGTTGGGCAAGGACTTCGGCCTGACGGCCGAGCAACTCGGTTTTATCAACTCGATGTGGTTCGTCGGGTTTCCCATCTCGATGATCATCGGCGGGCTGGTGTACAACACTGTTGGCCCAAAGACCATCATGACCGTGGCCTTCGTGGCGCACACGCTGGGCATTCTGCTGACGATTTACGCCGGAGGCTACGCCACCCTGCTCGTTTCGACACTCCTCATCGGCGTGGGCAACGGCTGCACCGAAGCCGCCTGCAACCCCATGATCGCCGACATGTACTCCGGCAGCACGATGAACAAGATGCTCAACCGTTTTCACATGTGGTTTCCAGGGGGTATCGTAGTCGGTAGCTTGATTTCGCTCTTCATGGGTCCCGAGTATGCCAACCTGCCCTGGCAGGCGCAGATTTGGGTCATCATGATTCCGACGATCATCTACGCATTCCTGTTTTTCGGGCAAACGTTCCCGAAGGCGAAAGTGGTCGATGCCACGTCGCTGCCGAAAAACTTCGCGGCCATGCTTACCCCGCTCTACCTGTTCATGTTCTGCTGCATGGCCCTGACGGCTATCTCGGAGTTCGGTCCGCAGCAGTGGGTGGGCCTCATCATGAGCAAAAGCGGTGCAACGCCCCTGCTGATTCTGGCGCTCGTTACGGGCTTGATGGCCGTGGGCCGCTACTTCGGCGGACCCATCATCCACCGGCTCGACCAGACGGGCGTGTTGCTGGGCGGGGCCATTTTCACCACCATCGGCATTTACCTCTTCAGCACCCAGACCGGCGCGATGGCCTACGTGGCGGCGGTGTTTTTCGCCATCGGAGTGTGCTACTTCTGGCCCACGATGGTGGGTTTCGTGGCCGAGCGGATTCCGGCTTCGGGTGCCCTGGGCATGTCCATCATCGGCGGCATCGGGATGTTTTCGACGGCCATTTTCCAACCCATCATCGGGGGATGGATCGATGATGCCAAAGCTGAAAAAACCACGGCGGGTCTGGCGGGCGACGCCCTCGAACTGGCTGCCGGGCAGGACACGCTGGCTAAAATGACCACTTTCCCGCTGATTCTGATCGTGGCCTTCACCGTGCTCTGGTTCTGGATGCGCAACCGCCGCCCCAGCTACGGCCACGAAAAAGAAGCCCTCCAGCAACCGCAGTTGTAAGTTTGTCTGAACCGCGATTGGCCGGGATTTTAGGATTCTCAGGAAGAAATTCAGAAATCTGTTTCTGCGTCCTGTCAATCCTAAAATCCCGGCCAATCGTGGTTCAGACAGCACATTCAGCCGATGCCCACCCTCGCCAAACGCCTCCTTTTCGCAATTGTCCTCCTGTTCGGCCTTTCCCAACTTACGGCGGGGTGTTTTTCCTTCCGCATGAGCCGGGAGGAGGTCGAAAAGTCTTTCGCCGGACGAGCGCTGAAACCCACGTTTCACGACATACAGGCGGGCGACCGCACGATTCACTACACCGAAATCGGCGCGGATTCGCTGCCGGTGGCGTTTTTCGTCCACGGTTCGCCCGGCTCCTGGAGCGCCTGGGTGGATTTTTTCAAAGACGATACCCTCCTCCGGGTCGTCAAAATGGTCGCCGTGGACCGGCCCGGTTTCGGCCACTCGTCGGGGTTTGGGCGGGGCGAACCGTCGCTTCAAAAACAGGCGGCGTACCTGAAACCCGTCGTCGAAGCGGTGAAGAAACCGGGCAAAAAACTCATCCTCATCGGCCACTCACTCGGTGGGCCGCTGATTGCCCGCATGGCGATGGATTACCCCGCGCTCGTGGATGGCCTCATTTTCGTCGCCGCTTCCAACGACCCCGCCCTCGAACCCCGCGAGTGGTACCGCAAGCCCGGCGATTTTTTTCTCGTCCGCTGGATGCTGCCCAAGAGCCTTCGGGCGTCCAACCAGGAAATCATCGGCCTCAAGCCGGAACTCCAACGGATGCTGCCGCTCTGGAAAACCATCCGCCAGCCCGCCGTCGTCATCCAGGGCACCGACGACGTGCTCGTGGCCCCCGGCAACGGCCCCTTCACCCGCACCCGCCTCACCCACTCCACCCACGCCGAACTGCGCATGGTGGCGGGCATGAACCACTTCGTGCCCTGGACGCATCCGCACCTCATCCGGGCCGCGATTTTGCAACAGGTTGGGGCAAAATAGGAGTGGAACTTTCCCCTGTCGGCCTGTAACTTTGCCGGGATTGAAAATCAGTTTTTTACGAACCATTTTGGCGGAGCGGGGCGTTTGGGGGATGTTTCCCCGTCCCATCCGTTGCCGCGCTCCGTCAGCTAAAGCAGACGGAGCCGTTGAAGTGCTCCCGCCGGAGCACCCCATTTTTCACGACGATGAAACTCAACGTTCTGGTCATCACGGGTCTGGCCGCCGTCGGCGTCGGCTACTTCGCCCTCCGCGACGGCGACAAGGTCGATTTCAACACGCAGGTCAAGCCGATTCTGAACAAAAACTGCATGGCCTGCCACGGGGGCGTGAAGCGGGCGGGGGGCCTGAGCTTGCTGTTCCGGCAGGAAGCCTTCGCGCCCACCGAATCGGGCAAACCGGCCATCCTGCCCGGCGACGCCGAGCACAGCGAGTTCATCAAACGCCTGACGCACACCGATCCCGAAGAGCGGATGCCTTACAAAGCGCCCCCGCTCAAAAAAGAAGAAATCGAGATTCTGAAAAAGTGGGTGGACCAGGGAGCCGAGTGGGGCGACCACTGGGCCTACGTGGCCCCGAAAGCCCCCAAAGTGCCCAACCCGACGATGCTGGCGGGGTTCCTGAGTTCGCTGTTTTCCCCTGCCGTCAATTCCTGGCCCCGCACCGATGCGGACTTTTTCGTGCTGCGGCGGCTGAAGGACGAGGGCCTCAAACCCAGCCGCCCCGCCGACGCCGCGACGCTCCTCCGCCGGGTTTCGCTCGACCTGACCGGCCTGCCGCCCACGCCCGAGCAGGTGCAGCGCTTTCGGGCCGATTCGTCGGACGCCAACTACGCCAAGATTGTGGACGAACTGCTGGCCTCGCCCCGCTTCGGCGAACGCTGGGCGGGCATGTGGCTCGACCTGGCCCGCTACTCCGACACGAAAGGTTACGAGCGCGACGACAAGCGGGAAATCTGGCGCTACCGCGACTGGGTCATCCGGGCATTTAACGACAACAAGCCTTACGACCAGTTTTTGGTGGAACAACTCGCGGGCGATTTGCTCCCGAAGCCCACGGACGACCAGTTACTGGCCACGGCCTTCCACCGCAACACGATGACCAACGACGAGGGCGGCACCAACAACGAGGAGTTCCGCACCGCCGCCGTCCTCGACCGCGTGGGCACCACCTGGGAAGTGCTCCAGAGCACCACCTTCGCCTGCGTGCAGTGCCACAGCCACCCCTACGACCCCTTCCGCCACGAGGAGTTTTACAAGTACCTGGCGTTTTTCAACAACACCCGCGACGAAGACACCTTCGGCGATTACCCCAAACTCCGCCACCTGACCGACACGCTGCGGTTCAAGCAGAAACTCGACGGATTGCACGGCTTCGTGAAAACCCACGCCTCCGCCGCTCAGGCTGATGAAACGGTGCATTTTCTGAAAACCCTGGAGCCGCACGTCAACTCGCTCGTGGCCGAAGACATCCACAACGGCGCGCTCATCGACGAAAAATGGCTGGGGCTGCGGCAGGGGGGCTGGGCGCGATTTTCGCGCGTCAACCTCACGGGCAAGGGCGACCTACTCGTCAAATTCGCCAACTTCACGCCCAACGCCACCTGGGAAATCCGCCTCGACAGCCTGCGGGCCGCGCCCTGGCTGACCTACCGTACCGACACGGCCAGCCTGAAACGAAACGGCGGGTACGTGCTGCTGCCGCTGCCGCCGGCGAAGGGCGTTCGGACGTTGTTTTTCGTCGCCAAATCGAACGACAAATCGCTGAAGGAAAAACCGGAGCAAACCCTGCTGATGTGGGATTGGTTTGCCTTCCGCCCGCCGTTCCCCGGTGCGGGTTCTTCCGACCAGCCTTACGCGAAAGTGCTGTTCTGGCAGTTGCTTACCGCCCGCGTCAACACCACGCCCATCATGCAGGACAACCCGGCGGACATGGCCCGGAAAACCAACGTGTTCGTGCGGGGGAATTTTCTCGTGAAAGGCAAGGAAGTGCAGCCCGACGTACCCCGCTCGCTGCCACCACTGCCCAAAGGCGCGCCCCGCAACCGCCTCACCCTGGCCCGCTGGATGACCAGCCCCGACCACCCGCTGACGGCCCGCGTGGCGGTCAATCGGTTCTGGGAGCAACTTTTCGGCATCGGGCTGGTGGAAACGCTCGAAGACTTCGGCACCCAGGGCTTCACCCCCGCCGACGCCGAACTGCTCGACCACCTGGCCGTGAAACTCACGACCGAGTTCGGCTGGAAACCGAAACAACTCCTCCGCTACCTCGTGCTTTCGGCCACCTACCGGCAGGATTCGCGGGCATCGGAAAAACTATTGGAGCGCGACCCCTACAACCGCCTGCTGGCCCGGGGGCCGCGCATCCGCCTCTCCGCCGAGCAGGTGCGCGACCAGGCCCTGGCGATTTCGGGACTTTTGTCCCAAAAAATGTACGGCCCCGGCGTGATGCCCTACCAGCCCGAGGGCGTGTGGAACTCGCCCTACAACGGCCAGAAGTGGGTGCAGGCCACCGGCGAAGACCAGTACCGCCGGGCCGTGTACGTGTACCACAAGCGCACCAGCCCGTATCCCTCGATGATGACCTTCGACGGCTCCAGCCGCGAGGTGTGCCTGGCCCGCCGCATCCGCACCAACACGCCCCTCCAGGCCCTGGTGACGATGAACGACCCCGTGTTCACGGAAGTGGCCCGTCAACTGGCCTACCACATGCAGCGGGAAGGCGGCAACTCGCCGACCGAGGAAATCCGGGCGGGCTACCGCCGCGTGATGGCCCGCGACATCGCCCCCGACAAACTGGCCGTGCTGACGGGCCTCTACAACCAAGCCCTGGCCGACTACCGCCGCCAGCCGAAGCAAGTGGAGAAATTACTGAAAGACACGCCCGACAAACCCAAGCCGGAGACCGCTGCCCTGACGCTGGTGGCCAGCGCGATGGTGAATTTGGATGAGTTTATTGCGAAGGAGTGAGGGCGGGATTTTTTGGGTAAGTTTGGGAACGACAACCGCAAATGGTCATGGAAACGAAAGAAAAAATCAGACCGAAATCGCTGGGGCGCTACCTCATGGAAAGTAAGCGCCAGGCCGAGGAAGAATTGAAAGAGCGGTATCGAAACGACCCGGAGTTCAGGGCGGCTTTTGAACGTCTCGACAAAATCAATGGAAAACGTCGCACCTGATTACAAGTACGAATTTTTCGACGGGGATGAAAAAGTGTACGTGTTTACCACGGTCCACTCGGTCCGGTATGCCGTACGCTTCAAGCCCAGCTTTTACCTCCTCGACGCCGACCCGCTTTTTGCCGACCACGTGTATGAGTTAATCATCGCGTTGGTTGAGAAACCACCGAAACAGATTCCACCCGACGAGCGAATTTATCCCACCATCGCCGCCATTGTGGACAATTTCTTTTTGGCCGAAGAAAACAGTTTCGTGTACGTGTGCGACGACCGGGACGGCAAGGGAAAAGTTCGGAAGCGGAAGTTCGACGGTTGGTTTTTTTACCAACGCTCCGGCATCTTCGAAAAATTTGACAAGCCCTTCATCGAACCCGATGGCTTTCGCTACTTCGCTTCCATCGTTTGCCTGGCAAAGAACCCGCTGAAACGGCAGATTTTCGATGCCTTTGATGAACTTGGGGACCGGTACAACGAAAAATAGGCAGTCAGTGATTCGAGATTCAAGTGTTGTAATGATTGACGCAGCGCCATGAAGTTCGATTTGTTTTCAACGGTTATCCTGACCCATGACCTAACCGAATCAGGCTTCCGACGCGGCGACGTCGCCACGGTCGTCGAGCAAATTCCGGCCACGGCAAACCGGGAAGGCGGCTACCTGCTCGAAATGTTCGATGCGTCGGGCAACACCCTCGGCGTGATTTCGGTGCTGGAATCGGAAATCGAACTGCCGAAACCCAACGCCGTGGTGAATTATCGGGAATACGAAAAAGCGGCCTGACCTCAAACGCCATGAACAACCTCCTCCACGAATTCCGCCGCGACTACTTCGAGCTGGAAACCCGGCGGCATTTCCTCAAGCAGTGCTCCACCGGCCTGGGCATGATGGCCCTGGCCTCGCTGACGGGGGGCTGCTTTTCGGGGAAAGGCGAAACCGACCTGATGGCCAACGTGGCCAACCCGATGGCCCCGAAAATGCCCCTCCAGCCGGGCCGGGCCAAGTCGGTGATTTACATCCACTGCGCCGGGTCGCCGTCGCAGTTGGAACTGTTTGACTACAAACCCGAACTGCGCAAGGTGGACGGCAAGGCCTGTCCGCCGTCGTTTCTGGAAGGCAAAACCTTCGCCTTCATCCGGGGTGTGCCCAACATGCTCGGGCCCCAGGGCGAATGGAAGCAAAACGGCCAGTCGGGGGCCTGGGTGAGCGATTACCTGCCGCACTTCCGGGGCGTGGTCGACGAGGTGACGTTCCTGAAGGCCATGCACACCGAGCAGTTCAACCACGCCCCGGCCCAACTCCTCATGCACACGGGCAGCGCCCGGCTGGGGCGGCCCTCCATCGGCAGTTGGGTCACCTATGGCCTGGGCACCGAAAACCAGAACCTGCCCGGCTTCGTCGTGCTGGCTTCCGGCGGCAAAAGCCCCGACGCGGGCAAGTCGGTGTGGGGCAGCGGCTTCCTGCCTTCGGTGTACCAGGGCGTGCAGTGCCGCACCGACGGCGACCCGGTGCTGTACCTCAGCGACCCCGACGGCGTGACCCGCGACCTCAAGCGCAAAACCCTCGACGCCATCGGTACGCTCAACAAGCGGGCGTACGAAGAATTCCGCGACCCCGAAACCCTGGCCCGCATCAGCCAGTACGAGATGGCCTACAAAATGCAGATGTCGGTTCCGGAAATCATGGACATCAAGCGGGAGCCGAAGCACATTCTGGAGATGTACGGCGTCAACCCCGACGAAGGTTCCCTGGCCCGCAACATCCTGCTGGCCCGGCGGCTGGTCGAGCAGGGCGTGCGCTTCGTGCAGTTGTTCGACTGGGGCTGGGATACCCACGGCACGAGCGAAGACGGAGCCATCGAACTCGGCCTGCGCAACAAATGCCGGACGGTAGACAAGGCCATGACCGCCTTGATTCTGGATTTGAAGCAACGCGGGATGCTCGACGAAACCCTCGTCGTGTGGGGGGGCGAATTTGGCCGCACGCCGATGGCCGAAAACCGCGAGGGCAAGGCCAATCCGTTCATGGGCCGCGACCACCACCCCGAAGCCTTCACCGTCTGGATGGCGGGCGGGGGCGTCAAGCGGGGCTACAGCCACGGGCAGACCGACGAGATGGGCTACAGCGGCGTGAGCGGGCGCACGCACGTCCACGACTTGCAGGCCACGATTCTGCACTGCCTGGGCTTTGACCACGAAAAATTCACCTACGACTTCCAGGGCCGCCCCTTCCGCCTGACCGACGTGCACGGGAAGGTGATTCGGGAGGCGTTGGCGTGAGGAATTTTGGGTAGTTTCGGAAAACGAAAACCGAAAAATTTATGGAAGCGGTCATCCCCACGGCGACGGTAGAAATTCCGAAAGCCCTCATTCTGGAAGAAATCGACGGTCGGCCCATTTACTACCGGGGCTACCGTGACGTACTCAATGGCGAAAAAACCATCGAAGAAATCATGGGCAGCAGCATTTTTCAGGCATACCTTGTCAGCGTACTTGTCGATTTCCTGCGAAATCACCTACCCAGAAAGTTGTTCTGGGTCCTGAGCAACGAAGCTGGTCTGCACCTGCGCCGGGGCACCAACCTCAACAACGACATCGCCCTGATTCGCCGCGACCGCCTGCCCGATTTGTTTTCGGACAAGTACATGGACGTGGCCCCCGACATTTCCGTCGAGGTGGACACGAAAGCCGATTTCAGCGAGGGTATGTCGGAAGTCGAGTATTACAAAAACAAAACCCAGCAACTGCTTGATTTCGGCGTTGAAAAAGTGATTTGGGTGATCTCGAAAACCCGCCAGATTCAAATCGCTGAACGCGGTCAGGCCACCTGGTTCCTGACCACCTGGGACGCCCCGGTCGAAGTGACCGCAGGCTGCGCATTCACGCTGAACCAGCTTCTCGCTGACGACGGAGCCATCTAACCCCAACAAAGGAATTTGGCACCGGAGGGAACAGGTCAGCCGGATGCGGCGTTGGTGGGTAACTTCGCGGTTCCTCGACCTTTACGGAAGCATGAACGTCAAACTTCTCGCCGTCTCCGCCCTGCTGTTCGCCGCCGTCGTCGGCTACCTGACGCTGGGGCGCGGCTCGGACAAGATTGATTACAGCACGCAGGTCAAGCCGATTCTCAACAAACACTGCATCGCCTGCCACGGCGGGGTGAAAAAAGCCGGCGGCTTCAGCCTGCTTTTCCGCGACGAAGCCCTGGCCAAAACCAAGTCGGGCAAGCCCGCCATCCTGCCCGGCGACCCCGACCACAGCGAGTTCATCGTCCGCCTGACGGCCAAAGACCCCGAAGAGCGGATGCCCCTCAAGGCTGACCCGCTCAAGCCGGAGGAAATCGAAATTCTGAAAAAATGGGTGCAGCAGGGGGCCGAGTGGGGCGACCACTGGGCTTACGTGAAACCCCAGGCCCCGGAAGTACCCGGCAAGGGGCTTTTCGCCGGATTCAACTTGTTTTCGGGCGGTTGGGAAAAAACCGACGTGGATTTTTTCGTCAAAAAACGGCTGGACGATGAGGGCCTGAAACCCGCCGACGAAGCCGACCGCGCCACGCTCATCCGACGCGTTTCGCTCGATTTGACCGGCCTGCCCCCCACGCCTGAACTTCTCAAAAAATACACTTCCGCCGACGACTGGGACGAAGCCTACGCGAACCTCGTGGACAGCCTGCTGGCCTCGCCCGCCTACGGCGAACGTTGGGCCTCGATGTGGCTCGACCTGGCCCGCTACGCCGACTCGCGGGGCTACCAGAAAGACAACGCCCGGCGCATCTGGCGCTACCGCGACTGGGTCATCCGCGCCTTCAACCAGGATATGCCCTACGACCAGTTTACGGTGCAACAACTGGCGGGCGATTTACTGCCGAACGCGGCCCGGCCGAACCCGACGAAAGACCAACTCCTCGCCACGGCGTTCCACCGCAACACGATGAACAACGACGAGACGGGCACCGTGGACGAAGAATTCCGCGTGGCCGCCGTGCTCGACCGGGTGAACACGACGATGGAGGTCTGGCAGGGCACCACCTTCGGCTGCGTGCAGTGCCACAGCCACCCCTACGATCCCTTCCGCCACGAGGAGTTTTACAAATTCCTGGCCTTTTTCAACAACACCCGCGACGAAGACACCGCCGACGAAGCCCCCAACCTCCGCGAGTTTGCCCCGGAGGACGAAGCGAAGTTGGGTCAGTTGCAGGCTTACCTGCGAGGAGCAACGAGCAGGGAGCAGGGAGCAAGTAAAATGCAGTTGCCCCATGCCCCCGGCCCTCAGCCCCCCGCCTTCGACTGGCTCCATTTCGCCCGCTTCCTCGAACCCCGCCACCACCCGCACGTGGCCGACAAGTACGTGAAGGGCGCGCTCGTGGGCGACCGGCAGATTGGCCTGCGCCACGGCGGCTCCTGCCGACTGCCCGGCATGCGCCTCGACGGCGTGACGCAACTGCTGGCCAACCTTTCGGTTTCCGTGCCGGGTGGGACGGTGCAACTTCACCTTGACGCCCCCGACGGGCCGGTGCTCGCCACCATCCACCTCGACACCACGGCGAAAGGCCGGGGCGAAAACCGGTTTTTTCCGGTGAAATCCACCGCCGGTCGGCACGATGTGTACCTGACGGCAACGAACCCCCGCCTGCTGCCCGACGAGGACGTGTTCCGCATCAACTGGTTCGCGTTGCTGCCCGATTTTCCCGGAAAAAATTCACCCGGTTTTGCCGGAAATTTCCGGCTGTTCACCGAATTGCTTTCGGCCAAAACCGACAACACGCCCATCCTGCTGCCCAGCCACCCCGATTACGCCCGCAAAACCCACGTGTGGGTGCGGGGCAACTGGCTCGTTCACGGGGCCGAAGTGCAGCCCGACGTGCCGCATTCGATGCCCGCCTTCAAGGGCTACTCCCGCGATCGCCTCGGCCTGGCCCGCTGGCTGGTCAGCCCCGAAAACCCGCTGACGGCCCGCGTGGCGGTCAACCGATTCTGGGAGCAGCTTTTCGGCGTCGGCCTCGTCGAAACCCAGGAAGATTTCGGCACCCAGGGCACCAAACCTTCGCACCCCGAACTGCTCGACTACCTGGCCGTGAAATTTCAGACGGATTACAAATGGAGCCAGAAGCGCCTGCTCCGCGAGATGGTGCTCTCGGCCACCTACCGGCAGGCTTCACACGTCAGCCCCGACCTTCAGGAGCGTGACCCGCAGAACCGCCTGTTCGCCCGTGGCCCGCGCCTGCGCCTGACCGCCGAGATGATTCGCGACCAGGCCCTGGCGGTTTCGGGACTTTTGAGCAAAAAAATGTACGGCAAACCGGCCCTGCCCTACCAGCCCGACGGCGTGTGGCAGGCGGTGAACAGCAGCCTGAACTACAAGCAGAGCGAGGGCGAGGAGGCCTACCGCCGGGCCGTGTACACCTTCGCCCGCCGCACGGGGCCGTACCCCTCGGCGGTGACGTTCGACGCGGGTAGCCGGGAGGTGTGCCTCTCACGGCGCATCCGCACGAACACGCCGCTGCAAGCCCTGACGCTGCTCAACGACCCGGTATTTCTCGAAGCTTCGCTGGCGCTGGCGAAGAAGGTAGCTCCGACCGCCGACGCGCAGTCCTCTGGTCGGAGTGCGCCGGTCACGGCGCAAATCGCGGCAGCCTACACCCGCGTCATGGGCCGCGAAATTCCCGAACGGAAAGCCGAAAAACTGGCGCGGTTGTACGAAACCGCCCTCGCCCGCTTCCGCCAGAAACCCGCGTTGGTGAAGGAATTTGTTCCTGAAAACGGCACGCCCCAACTCGCCGCCCTGGCGGTCGTGACCAACGCGATTCTGAATCTGGATGAAGTGGTTGTGAAGGAATAGCCCGGTGGCTTCGTCGCCCCGAAACATCAAACATGGCCTACAGCGATTTCACCCTCGAAAAACTGAAGCGCACATTCAACCTGCGCTACGACCGGGTGGATTTTTTCGCCAAACCCTACCCCAGGGTCCCGCCTTCGCCCGAGTTGGTGCGCGAACTGGAAGCCACCCGCGAAATGCCGCTGCTGTCGGAAAAAGCCAAATCGGAATTTCTGATTGCCCCCATTCTGCGCGAACTCTACCGGATGAATCCCGGTAAATTCACCCTGTTTTCGGGCGTTTCGCTCGACGTGGACGACCTGCTCAACGGCTACTGCGATTACCTGTTTAGCCGAAAACCCCGCAGCCTGGAGGTGACGGCCCCGATTTTTTGCCTCGTTGAAGCCAAGAACCGCACGCTCGAAGAGGGCCTCGGGCAGTGCGCCGCCGAAATGTACGCCGCCTGGAAAGTGAACGCCGAGGCCAACGAACCCGTATCGACCGTGTACGGTGCCGTCACGACGGGCTTCGAGTGGGTGTTTCTCCGTTTTTCGGGGCAGGAAATTCAAATCGACCTCGACCGCTTTTACCTCAACGAACTGCCCGAACTGTTGGGGGCTTTGCACCAAATCATCGCCAACCCATGAACCCGTTCCAGCAAGCCCAGCACGACGCCCTCCGGCTCGAAACCCGCCGCCACTTCCTCAAGCAATGCGGCAGCGGCCTCGGTGCCCTGGCGCTTTCATCCCTGCTGGGCAGTTGTTTCTCGGAAAAAAACGAACCGACCGTCGCCAATCCGCTCGCGCCCCGGCAGCCGCACTTCAACCCCCGCGTGAAGTCGGTCATTTACCTGCACATGGCCGGGTCGCCCTCGCAGTTGGAACTGTTCGACTACAAGCCCCAACTCGCCAAATGGCACGGGCAGGATTGCCCCCAGTCGTTTCTGGAAGGCAAAACCTTCGCCTTCATCCGGGGCGTGCCCAAAATGCTCGGCCCCCAGGGCACCTGGAACCGCTACGGCCAATCCGGTACCTGGGTGAGCGACTACCTGCCGCACTTTCAAAGCGCCGTCGATGACGTGACCTTCCTCAAGGCCATGCACACCGACCAGTTCAACCACGCCCCGGCCCAACTGCTCATGCACACGGGCAGCCCGCGGCTCGGTCGGCCCGGCATGGGCACCTGGGTCACCTACGGCCTCGGGGCCGACAACCAGGATTTGCCCGCCTACATGGTGCTCACCTCCGGCGGCAAGTATCCCGAAGCGGGCAAGAGCATCTGGGGCAGCGGCTTCCTTCCCTCGGTGTACCAGGGCGTGCAATGCCGCTCGGCGGGCGAGCCGGTGCTGTTCATCGAAAACCCGAAGGGCCTCGACCGCGACCTGCGGAAAGCGGCCATCGAAACCATCAACGACCTCAACCGCCAGGAATACGAAACCTTCGGCGACCCCGAAACCCTCACCCGCATCAACCAGTACGAACTGGCCTTCCGGATGCAGACCGAGGTGCCCGAGGTGATGGACATTTCCAAAGAAACTGCCGCCACGCACGCGCTCTACGGCACCACGCCGGGGCAGGTGTCGTTCGCCAACAATTGCCTGCTGGCCCGGAAGCTGGTCGAAAACGGTGTGCGCTTCGTGCAACTCTTCGACTGGGGCTGGGACACGCACGGGTCCAGTTCGAGCGAAGCCCTCGAAATCGGCCTGCGCAACAAATGCCGCGAAACCGACCGGGGCATGACGGCCCTGCTGATGGATTTGAAACAGCGCGGCCTGCTCGACCAGACGCTCGTCGTCTGGAGCGGGGAATTTGGCCGCACGCCGATGGCCGAAAACCGCGACAACAAGCAGGCCCCCTTCCTGGGCCGCGACCACCACCCCGAAGCCTACACGATCTGGATGGCGGGCGGGGGTCTGAAAAAAGGATTTTCGTGGGGTGAAACCGACGAACTCGGCTACCAGGGCGTGAGCGGGCGCACGCACGTGCATGATTTCCAGGCCACGGTGCTACATTTGCTCGGCCTCGACCACGAACGCCTCACCTTCGACTTCCAGGGCCGTCCCTTCCGGCTGACCGATGTGAGTGGGAAGGTGATTCAGGAGATTTTAGCGTGAAAACCATGTTTCCGAAACCGATTTTGGTGCAGGCACTCGACCACTACCGGCTTTTCCTGCGGTATGACGACGGCGTGGAGGGGGAAGTAAGTCTGGCGCACCTGGCCGGGCAGGGCATTTTCGCGGAATGGGATGAAAACGACCTGTTTTTCAAGGTGTACATCGACCCGGAAACAGCCGCCGTCGCTTGGTCGCAAGAACTGGAACTTGGGCCGGATTCGCTGTACCTGAAACTGCTTGGGATTGATTTCCAGACTTGGAAAAATCGCTCGTTTGCCCATTTTGAATTAGAATGCTGACGGTCAACGAAATCCGCTCAAAAGCCGCGACATTTTTCCGGGACAAACCCATCCGGCGGGCTTACCTGTTTGGTTCGCTGGCCCGGCTGGAAGCGACCGACCGGAGCGACGTGGACATTCTCGTTGAACTCGACGCCACGAAAACCATCGGTTTGATTGAATACATCCGGAT